>Ga0206827_1006_pt1 | contig 67440 bp, 63 predicted proteins | sample Alteio_BWOrgCont_77_FD_152852 | JGI IMG/M metagenome (GOLD analysis project Ga0206827, IMG submission 152852) | Enriched cells from forest soil in Barre Woods Harvard Forest LTER site, Petersham, Massachusetts, United States -... | ecosystem: Environmental > Terrestrial > Soil > Temperate forest >...
TTCCTTTCTTTTGATGACGGACTAAAGGAAGTACATGAAATAGCTGCCCCTATCCTGCTTGAAAAAGGTATCCCTGCTACGTTTTTCATAAATTCAGGTTTTATTGACAATAAGGACTTGTTTTTCCGTTATAAAGCAAGTTTATTGGTTGACTTAATATTGAAACAAGAAATAAAAGCCGTTGAATGGGGAAAGCTAAACCAAATCACGGACTTAATAGGCACAAATACGGAAGAACTAAAGAAGTACATATTGGGTATAGACTATGCTAATAGAACCTCGCTTGACAGGATTGCAGAGACATTAGGCCTTAGTTTTGCAAACTGGCTGGAAGAAAACAAGCCCTATTTGACTGCTTTGCAAATCAAATATCTACATAACAAAGGCTTCGGAATTGGTGCACATAGTATAGACCACCCATTATTTTCTTCCATTCCGTTTGAAGAACAATGCAGGCAGGCGAAAGATAGTGTGGCGCAAATAGAAACTGACTTTAAAGGGCCAATTAAAACCTTTGCATTTCCTTTTACAGATTCTGGTGTTTCCCGCAAGTTTTTTGATTTTCTACTGGATGGTGACCCGCCCGTTGCTGATCTGAGTTTCGGCACGGCAGGCTTAAAAAATGACTCCCATCCGCACCATTTGCAGCGTTTCCCCATGGAGGGAACGTTACAACCGGCCCATAAACTGATAAAAACCGAATATCTTTACTATATCCTAAAACGCCTTGCGGGAAAAGGTACAATTAAAAGACAATGACAGAATTATGAATTATAAATTATGAATTATAAAAGGGTACTTGTCAATAATTTATATCCCAAATATGTTGGGTAAAATATTAGAATTAATATAAATGAAAATCCGTGGGTTAAATGCGAAAGAATTGGAGGAGTTTATTCATTCAGAGGAGTTTGCGCTGATGCCAAATATCCCTATCAGCCGCCATCGTGCGCTTTCTCATATCCACAACCCGCGGATGGAGGCGGATGATATTTTACTTTTTATCGGATATATTGACGGCGAAATGGCAGGCTACCTGGGTATTCTGCCTGATGTATATTTTATCAATGATACCCCCCATAAATTTGGATGGATTTCTTGTATGTGGATGAATGAAAAGATGCGCGGTATGGGTGTAACGCAGGAATTAATAGCCGAAGCCCTGCAAAAATGGGATGGGCGGATCATAGTTACGGAAATCACATCGCTTGCAAAAACAATGTTTATCATCACCGGGTTTTTCCAGGAATGGTTTAATCTTCAAGGTTTTCGGGGATATGCGAAAGGCAACCTGCACGAAATACTGCCAAAAAGAAAGCCCATATTCCAAAAAATGAAATTAGCCTTAAAACTGGCGGACGGCATGATAAATGTTTTAAGCGCCCTAAAGCCAAAAATGGGCCTGAAGAATAGTAAAAACATAAGAATAGAAAGAATACAGGCGCTTGATGAAGACAGCTTACAGTTTATTAAACAACGTGAACAAAACGAGTTTAACCGCCGAGGAAGCGAAGCCGGGTGGATGATGGCATGGCCCTGGGTGCTGTCTTCGGAGAAAGGGGACTTCGATCCATTACAATCGAGGTACTATTTTTCTTCGATAGACAAAGGATTCGAATTTCAATTGCTTAAAATTTATGAACAGGACCGCCTTCTCTCTGTAGCCCTTATAGCCATCAGGAACAACCACTTAAAAATACCCTATATTTATTTCAGGGCTGCGGATACTGAAAAAATAGTAAAGGCTATTTACGGCATTATCAGGTCAGAACATATCGGCACATTTACCACATACAACCATGATATAAGCACCTATATGCAAACGCACGACAGCCCTTTCATTTACAAAAAAGGAATAAACAGGGTGTACCTGATCACGCCAAAACTATTTGAAGAACTACCCCTAAATTTTCCAATTTGCTTGCAGGACGGGGATGGAGATTGTGTTTTTACTTAGTGGCTTAAACCACTGATCACTTTTTTAGCAACTTAGTACCAATGATCTTTCCATAATTTAACCCCATTGTTGTTTTGGCGTATTCATATTTAACGATAGTAAAACCATGTTTTGCCAAAAAAATGGCCATTACATTACCGGTATTATCAGCATTTTTCATGTCATGAAACTCCATGGATATAGTGTTGATCTTATCTAAAACAAATGCCGGGGCAGAAAACAGGATAGAATATTCGGAACCTTCGCAATCCATCTTCAAAAAATCAATGGTATCGATCTTGTTTTCATTCATCACCAGTTCAAGGGTTTTCACTGCTACATTCTGGATTGGAGAGCCCGGCTTATTTAATGCGTAATCGGACATGAGGGAATTATTAACACTTTCACCAATATACAATTTTGCTTCTCCGTTCGTATTGCTTATTGCACAATTAATTGCCGTAATATTATCAATTTTGGAATTCCTAATATTTTCCGACAGTACCTTAAAATTTCTATTATCCGGCTCAATGGCTATAATCCTGGAGCCTTTTCCGGAATTGATAGCTGAGAAAATACTAAAATAGCCATAATGAGCGCCAATATCAACTATCGTTACCTTCTTGTAAAATGGGAACCAGTCGGAATATTCCCGTTCCTCAAAAATGGAGAAAAATACACCCAGGGCATCTTTATTTATATTAAAATCTAAGTTTATGCCATTATGAAGACAGATTTTATTGAATTCCTTCTTTTTGTTGCTCAATAGTCGTGACATTATCCTTGTTAAAATCATACTGTAAATTATTTATCACTTTAAAAATAAAGAGAACGGGAATTTAGCTTTTTCGATGCATAAATAGGGCAATGGTCGTGCGCCAAAACTCCGGAAAAATCTTTCAAATTGCTCGTTCAAAGCGCCGCCGGTAAAGTCAAACCGAGTGGTTGAAGCTTGAGCAAGCCGGATACCTTCTTTCATGACCAATGATGCAGCACCCGATTCTCTATGGGCAGGTTCTACCACATTAAGTAGCGCATAAGTGATATGGCTATCCTTCAAAAAAGCGCAATAAGCAATTGTTTCATCGTTATTGTTTTTTGCTGAAAGGCCAAAAAAGCTATCGTGCAATATACCTGCTTCGCAGACACGTTTAAAAGCGGGAAAGAATTTATTATCACCCATTTGCCTTCCGGCATTTTCATTGTTTTTGAAAATTGGGAACACCTGCTCAAAATTCTGGTCAGGATGAATTTCGAAGCCATTTTGAACTGCTTTTTGCAGGTTGCGGCGAAGCTGGCGCGCAAAACCATTTTCTATATTTTCAAATGGCAAATCAATTGGGAGAAAAAAAGAATAGCGGGTTTTCAATGTAAAACCATGGTTTTGAAATGGAAGTGCATAATCCATTGCAGGGTGAAGATTGTATTTTATTAGACGGAGAACTGGAATTGCTTTTAGTACCAGGTCTAGTACTGACCTTTTCCAGGAAAACTCCTCATACGTATTTTTAAAGGGAAGGTTTGTAAAGCAAGCCCCCCAGTATTTTGCGAGTACAGGCTGAAGGGCATATTTTAGGGCATATTTTTCCCTGACCATCATTGGGAAAACGGCTTGTAAGACCTCACCTTCATACACAACTACCCCACTCCAGTCATAGTCCGCCACAGCATCTATATACCATGAAAGGCAAAATATACTTCCCTGTGGTGACGCGCCAACGAGTGCATCCCATGCGGCTATATCTATGTCTTTTCTCTCCAGGTACCGGGCTTCCATTATTCGTTTGTTTTATTGCGCAAGTATCGTACAGTTTTTTCAAAAACCCGTCGCCAACCCTTCCATTCTTCCGATTCGCTCAGGGTACTGTTATGGAAAAGCGGAATAAACTCCCCGCCATATCGGACAGTTATATCGATATATTCCTTTATTATGTCAAATGCTTTTTCAGCATTTATCTCCATGTACGCTTCCAATGTCCTGTCCATTACCATTGTAGGATGGATAATCAGGTCAGTGATTTTATTTTCAGCAAGGTTAAACCACAAAAACGGCCTGGCAATGAAATTTTTAAAACCCGGCCTTTGTACAGGGCAGGCCGTATAGTCATGCAAAATACCATTTTCTTCAAGGTATACGTATGTTTCCGGCAACCTGTATTTAAGAAAGTGCATCCTGGCCATATCTGTTTTAGCTTCTGTTATCTCATCCAGTTTACCCTTCTCAAACCCGATCATCTTCTCATTTAAAAACGAGTTGTAACTGGGATGGATGCCTGTTTTTATATCCATACCTGCAATTTTGGCTATTAAACGCCTGTATTGTTTATTATTGTATTTATATCTTGTATCATTTGGCGTGTGCCTGTCCAGCAGGAAAAAAAAGAGAAGTTCTTCTTTAGAACAAAGCGATAATATATAATCATAAACATCATAAGGGTCTTTTTTGCCTATTGCAATTTTCAAATACAGGACAACCTGTTTCCAGTGCATTAAAAGTGCGTTTTTTAATACTCCTGCCGTTTGCAACGCTATTCCTTTGCCCCTGAAAAGATATGGAGAATCAATGTCAAAACTGATCTTATAAGTAAACTCACGCTTTTTTCTTACCTGCGAAGGATATTTTCCTTCTATTTTTATCCATAGTTCTTCAGCCCAAATATGTAGCAAAGGCAATCTATGGGCATGGTTTTTAAATGTAAGAAATTGTTTTTCATCATATCGTCCATGTTCATCAAAAACAGGGTTGGCGTATAATTCATAAGAAGTAATAAGGTAGAAAGCGGCTGAAAAGACATCAAAATCAAAATCAAAGCCCTCATATTGCCTGTTATTAAAATATAATTTCGTCAAACCCGCATTGAATTCGATATTTTGAGGTTTAGCACCCGTTTCAATAAGGAGGCCAGATGGAGGAATATTTATCCCTCCGGCTGATAGCCTATCTTCATTGTACACTATGAAGGCATTATCTGCGTTTAATTCTTCTGGAAAAGAGGAACCGGAATATTGAACAACTTTAAAATCTGTTTGTAATATTGTACCAAACAATATAAGGCAGGTATATTCAATTCTTGCGGTAATATGTTCCGTCAGGATTATGAGCATTTTATGGCTTTATCCAGCCTGTTTTTTGATTAATGAATAAGATTAAATTACTTTGCATTTATAACGGTAACTTTGCAAACTTACAAAGTAAAATTTTACTGTTGTAAAATGGTTAAACATAATGAGTTTTTTATCAGGTATTTTTAAAAAAAGTGCGAATACGGCTTTATTGCCCAGCCCGCTGCTTGTCGATATGCATTCGCACCTCATACCCGGCATTGATGATGGTGTTGATGATTTTGAAGAATCTGTAGCTATAGTAAAAGGGCTAAAAGATATCGGGTATAAAAAACTTATAACGACACCGCACATCATGTCTGATTTTTACAGGAACGAACCTGAAGTAATCCTCGAAGGACGTGATAAACTACGTGCAATACTGAAAGAACGTGAAATAGACATAGAAATAGAGGCAGCGGCAGAATATTATTTAGATGACCATTTTGAAAATATGCTTTCCAAAAAGAACCTGCTTACTTTTGGGGATAATTATGTGCTTGTTGAGACTTCTTACCTCAACGCCCCTTCAAATTTCATTGAATTGATCTTTAATGCAAAAATAGCTGGTTACAAACCTATTCTCGCACATCCTGAAAGGTATATATTTTTATACGATGATTTCGGTAAGTATGAGGAACTCTATGGCAGGGACATACTTTTTCAGTTAAACCTGGCATCATTGGTAGGATATTATTCAAAAGAAGCGAAAAAAATAGCGGAGAACCTCTTAAAAAATAATATGGTGAATTTTATAGGTACAGATATTCACCATATCCGTCATTTGGATTCACTGATAGCATCTACACAAACACCTGCTTTTCAGGCCGCCACAGGCATGAAGCTGCTGAATAACACACTGCTATAACTGCACTTATGCCTGCTGGCATTTTTGTCAATAGGAAATTAGTCATTTAGCATAAATCCTAAGCAAAGGAAATGTACAGAACAATAATAAAGCCTGCATTTGATTTCATCGCTGCATTGGTTTCACTGGTTTTGCTGTCGCCTTTCTTTCTTATCATTACCCTTATTTTATTCTTTGTAAACAAGCGCAAGGTATTCTTTACCCAAAAGCGAACAGGTTATCATGAAAAAATATTCAGGATAATAAAATTCAGGACCCTGTGTGATATATATGATGAAAATGGCAAACAACTACCTGATTTTCAAAGACAATTTGCCTTTGGCACCTTTATAAGGCGCCTTCATCTTGATGAGATGCCACAGCTATTTGATATTTTACTTGGAAGCAGCAGCTTTATAGGACCGCGACCGCTATTGCCGGAATATATATCTTATTATACTAAAGATCAAAGAAAAAGACATGATGTAAAACCAGGCATTACCGGACTGAGCCAGGTAAATGGCGCCAATTCCCTGGATTGGGATGAACGCCTGCGGCTGGATGCTTTTTATGCTGAGAACTGCACCTTTAAAATGGACTTCTCTATTATGCTACTGACTATAAAATATATTTTTATAAAGCCAAAGGCAGAAAAAGAGAAGCAGCTATTCAGCGAATCGTTTATTGATTACTATAACAGGAACAACTAAAAAGGCAGAAAAAGAAAAGGGCAGGTTTTTTATCCCTGCCCTTCTAAAACAAACAATCAAATCATTTACAAAGTAAAAATCTTCCGGTAGCTATCTTATAGTTTTTTAAATATTCCCACATTCATTTGAAAGCTATACGGATAGATGCTATAAGCCGTGCCGTTGGTCATAGAAGACAAATCAAAATTCACACCGGGGCTTATTTCAAGAATAAGCCTGTCATTTGCAATAGGCAGCATTACCCCTGCCCTGGCCTGGCTGCCAAACCCAAAGGCTTTATAAGTTCCCACTTCCGTCACCTGATCCCATGCGCCCGCTGGTTTATTACTGTAGGATAGGCTGCCGTAGTCATCTATCAGGAATTTTAAAGACAGGCCGCCCTGAGCAAACCAGGTAATATTATGATATACAAAATGGTATTGTAATTCCGCAGGTACGCTGAGATACCAGTAGTTATTGCTTATAGTAAAGTTGGTACCGGGTTTATCCAATGCATTTTTATTGTCTTTATCAAGACTTACCACATAGTCGCCTGCCGAATTATCGCGGGTAAAAGTATAGTTACCGTTTGTAGCAGGCGAAAACTGATCGCTGGTGGATATGGTACCATTGTCCTTAAAGCCATTGTTTATCAAATAAAGGCCGGTTTGTATTGCTAAATGCGGGTTGTCAAGGTAATCACGAAATACTACTCCTTCCTGCATGGAGAATTTTTCAGACTCAAAGCTGTTGTAATAGTTCACAGGGTTAACATTCGTTCCCGGGTCATTTGCGCCGGAAGGGTTATTTAATAGCCTGCCGGAAAAGCCTGGGCCAAGATCTACACCCCAAACCCAGCCTGATGGATCGAAATCAGGTTTTCTCCTGCCTTTATCCACAGGGTTTATTAACGGTTTATCAGCAGGTTCTTTCTTTTCAGATGCTTTCGTTTTATCTGCATCGGCAGGGGTAGCAGCTGCTATACTTTTATCAGGGTCGGTATTAGTCTTAGTGGTGGTTGCATTATTGTTATCTTGTTTTTCAGCAGGTGTAGAAGCAATTGTAGAATTATTCAGTGTATTATTTACAGTATTTACGTTTTGGGTATTGATATTATTATTTGAGATAGTTCCGGCGGTGGAAGCCAGCCCAGCAACAGTATTATTTTGTACATATCCATTATTTATAGAAGCATAGTTATGTTTTTTGTTAGTAGCAGTGCTTGAAACTGAATTGTGCTGTAACGGCGCGTTAGATGCCAATACGCTACTAACCCTGGCAGAAGCTAACGCAGTATTATTTGCAACAGCCGTTACCGGAGCTGATACAAGAGGTTCAAGCGCCTTTGCAACGCGTTTGTCTGCTTCGGGCGTTTGTAACACCATTTCTTTGGAATTTCCCGGAGTTTGTGAAGCCATATTACCCAAAACCGGGGCATGCGCGCCTGAAGTGCTCACAGCTACCAGGTTCTTTCCTGTACCGGCGGAAGAAGCATACCAATATGCACCGCCGCCAAGGCTAAGCAACAGCCCAAGCGGAATAATAAAGAATAGTATCCCCCTCCTGGACTTCTCTTTGTCCAGGTCTGCCTCAATATTGTCCCATACATGGCCGGGAGGCGCTACTGAGTAGGCATTAAGTTTTTCCCTCAGGCTATCGTCTGGAGAACCTGACCTCGGGAACGGGTTCATTTTCAAAATTTTCATTTTTTTTAAACTTTTTTTGCAATATGGCCCTTGCCCTATTTAACTGGCTTTTGCTGGTACCCGGGGTGATGCCGAGCTCCGCGGCAATTTCCTTATGGGAGTACCCCTCCATCACGTAGAGGTTGAAAACCAGTCTATAGCCCAACGGCAAGTCCTGTATTAGGTTAATTATTTCTTCTGCTGCAAGCCCTTCCAGTATATTGGCGGATGTGCTTATTTCATAATCATCTTCAAGCGGCGCCTCTTCAGGCATTGTCCGCAGGTTGCGAAGGTGCTCCAGGGCGGTATTTATCATTATCCGCCGCACCCATCCTTCAAAAGACCCATCGCCGGAATACTGGCTTAGTTTGCCAAATACCTTGATGAAGCCTTCCTGGAGGAAGTCTTCCGCCTGCACCCGGTCTTTGGTATAGCGAAGGCAAACAACATACATTTTTCCGGCAAAATGCTCATATAGCGCCTTCTGAAAGGGTCTTTTCCCCTTCAGGCATCCTTCTATGAGTTCCTTCTCGTTATACATGCGCCGAACTATTATCGTTTGCCTATGCCCATTATCAAATCGTTAATAATAAACACCAAACCTTCCATTTTAATCCGATAAATATACGGATTTTAATTCTAAGATGTATAAATAGGGGAAAAGGTTGCATGGGGGATGATTAATTAGGAATTATAAATTAGAAATGGGTTTGAAGAGGCGACCTGCGATCGCCCCTACCGGATACGGACTATTTCCCTCGTCGCCACCTCATTCCCCATTGTTAGTTTTACGATGTAGATGCCAGAGCCATACTGCGAGGCATCAAAAGTATATTCAAACCGCTCTCCCGCTCCCCGCTCTCCGCTCACGTTCTTTTCCACGACCACCCTGCCGGTTATATCATAAATGGAGATACTGACAGCGCTGTTTTCATCCAGGTTGCCACTGATAGTTGTTTGGTTGGTGAAGGGGTTAGGGAATATTTTTAATCCGGACATTTGCCTGGTGATGGTTGATGTGCCTGTTAGATTTATAGTATCTGCTATTGAATAAGTAGCCGTACAGCCATTTTTGGCGGTTACGGTAAGAGAAACTGTATATGTGCCATTATTTGAATACTCATAAAAAGGACTTGTACTGTCTGAAATATTCCCGTCCCCAAAAGACCAGGAATAAGTTTGATAAGTAGTAATTGCCGGAATAAAATGGTAAGTACCATTTACTCTTTTATAAGTAAATAATGCATCAGGGCTTTGGCTTACCGTATCAATGACTGCCGCTGTATCATTTCGTGGCACAGTATCCGTAAACCCAATGGGTTCCGTCCATACTTTTAAACTATCAATGCCGGGCCTAGAATCATAATTTCCAAGGGAAATGGTTGCGGTACTCCCACTTAAAAGGCTTCCTGTCCACCGGTAGTTAAGCCTTATCGTATCGTTTACTGAGCATAATATCTTTACAGCCGTAAGTGTATCGGGCCCATAGTTTTTTAGTTGAACCTGAAAGGACATTAAACCTGAACAGGCACTTCCCTTAGGGCTGACTAAAGAGGATATTCCTGCGTCATTATAAACATCAGGGATGCCAAATTTGGCTAAAAAATAATTGTCATCATTTATATTCCTGGTCTGAAAAGCGCCTGAGGTCGCAAGGCCAGACGCAGAGGCGGGTCCATAAATATATATATTATTAAATGGGGCGATGGCAATTGAAAAGCCGCCAGAGTAACTATTACTAAAATAAGAACCCCAGATTAAACTTCCCAACGAGCTGAATTTAGCTAAAAATGCATTGCTGCTACCGCCTGAATATAAGGTTTGATAAGCACCAAAAGTGGCAATCTGAGAAGTATCTAATGTGCCTCCGGTTAAATATACATCCCCTGTTAAATTAGTTGTAATACCATTTAATCCGGTACCCTCTCCATAATAAGTACCCCAAAGAAGTCTACCTGCCGAATTAAATTTTGCTAATAAGCCACATTCCCATCCTTTTGAAGTATCATAAAATTCCTGATAAGCACTAGCAGTAGCAATACCTGATGTACTATTTGTTTCCCCGCCGATGTATACATTATTATTGACATCCGTTGTAACGCATACACTATTATCAATTCCACTTCCACCATAATAAGTACCCCATAACAGGCTGCCGGAAGTGCTAAATTTGGCCAAAAAGCAATCCCCGTTTATGCTATCGCCCAAAGTCTGATTAGCTCCCGAAGTGGCAATTCCAGAGGTGCTAAATGTCACTCCCGTTATGTATACATTATTATATTTGTCAGTTGCTACTCCATAAGCTTCTTCATTCTTAACCCCGCCATAATAAGTAGCCCAAAACACACCGCCGGAAGAATTGAATTTTGCAAGAAAAGCATCTCCATAACCATCAATATTATTACTCCCTGAGAAAGAAGTTTTATAAGCGCCGAAAGTAGCAATTCCAGCAGTACTATTTGTTGTCCCAGTTATATATATATTACCAGAGGTATCGGTTGCAATGCTTGCAGAGTAATTGGCGCTATCGCCTCCATAATACGTACTCCAGATCAGGCTACCGGAAGAATTGAATTTTGCAAGAAAAGCATCGGCAATACCTGCAAATGATGTTTGATAAACACCAGAAGTAGCAATTCCTGACGTACTTTGTGTAGGAGGAAGTCTCAAAAGTAAAATTAAGGCTTCTATACTTTGATGTACGATTTTTGAATCAGATAGGTATCCGAATAAAAAGAGGGTGTCTCGGACTTTTGAGACACCCTCTTATCAACACACACTCCTTCTCCTCCATCGTTTGCACCAAAATACGTGGCCCATAGCAGCTTGCCCACAGAACTGAATTTAGCCAAAAAAGCTGCGCCATTTGTAGTATCACCCATGGTTTTAAACGCACCCTGGGTGGCAATTCCTGAATCACTAAGTGTAACTCCTGTAATATACACATTGCCTGAAGAGTCCGTTGCCATACCTTCGCCAAAGGTGTTTGAATTGCCTCCAAAATAAGTAGCCCATAAAAGGGAGTTTTTTTGGGCATGGGCAATGCGGGGCGCAAAAGCGAAAAGAGCGAGAATGAGAGCGACAAAAAAAGAACGGGGAGCGAAGGAGCGGGGAATGAAAAAAAATGAGATGTTTTTCATGGGTGATGTTTTTTTAGACGAAGATAGGGGAAATAGTTATAAGTTATGAATTATGAGTTGGGGAAAATGACGGTTTTGTAGGGGAATAAGAACCGCCTGCAGCGGTGATGGATTGTACCCGGCCAGAAGGGGGTTCAATATCTTGAACCCCTACCCGGGGCATATCAGGCATTTTCCGGCAATCCCTCCCGGCTTCATAAATCCTGGTTTACATGCCCGGAATAGGATTCAAGAGTAATCATGTTTTTTATTTCGTCACTTTAATTAGGACATTAGTTCCCGCACTTTAAAAAGATCTTTTCAAGATGACAAAAAGGAGAGGGGGATTGGGGTGAGGTGAATAAATTTGGATATATGGAAAAAAGGTCGTATCTTGCTACTATGAAAAAACGATCCAATACTATCGCCACACACCGATTACCCTCACTCAATCCCTGCAAAATGGTTTACACGCGTAAGATTTCTATGGGCAAAAATATACTACTTAATACTACTTTAGTATGATTTTTCATGCAATCTGCTCTTTATAAATAACTTATAAAAATACTAAATTTACTAAAACCCTTACTACGACCTGCAAATGCATATTATATCACACTAAAGCCTGTACTAAGTTTTGAAGAAATGAGGGTTGGAGGGGAGCTTGGGCGCGTAAGACATCTCGCAGGAAAAGGATGCGAAAGGCGCCCAATGTTAAGGTTTCCGACAGCCAAAAAACAATGTTAAATTAATGTTACCTTTGTGGTTTTTTAGGGTTAAACTTAATTAGATTTAATGAACGAATACCATATAAGCGCCACCGCAGCCAGCAAACACTTTATAGACATTGAATACACAGTAGATACACAAGAAAAAGAAGAACTCATTTTCAATTTGCCCGCCTGGCGGCCCGGCCGGTACGAACTTGCCAACTATGCCCAGAACATACAATACTGGAAGGCCTTTGATGAGAACGACAAAAAGCTGCCTTCCAAAAAGCTGAGCAAGGATAGCTGGCATGTAAAAACAGCAGGTGCGAAAACAGTTACTGTAAAATACAATTATTATGCCTTTCAACTGGATGCGGGTGCGTCTTATTTCGATGAGAACCAATTATATGTAAACCCGGTCAACTGCCTTCTTTATATCAATGAAACCATCAACGACCCATGCAGGCTAAAATTAAACATCCCTTCCGGGTATAAAATCGCTTCCGGTTTGGTTTTTAATGATGACAGAGAGGCTGTTATAAAAGATTATCATACCCTTGCCGATTCCCCTTTTATTGCTTCGGCTGACCTGGTGCATAAAGACTATTCTGTTGGTGATTATAAGTTTAATATCTGGATACAAGGGCTTTGCAAACCTGACTGGGAAAGGGTACTTAAAGATTTTACTGCTTTCTCTAAAGCGCAGATAGATATGTTTGGCGAACTGCCTGTAAAAGAGTATCATTTTCTTTTCCAGGTACCTTCGCATAAATTTTATCATGGGGTTGAGCATCTTAATTCAACGGTGATCTGCCTTGGGCCCGGCTATAAACTGATGGAGAACGGCACTTATACGGAGTTCTTGGGCATTAGTTCGCATGAATTATTCCATAGCTGGAATATAAAGTCTATCAGGCCGATAGAAATGCACCCGTATGACTACAGCAAAGAAAATTACAGCAATCTTGGCTATGTGGCTGAGGGTGTAACTACATATTACGGGGACCTGATGTTACTGAGAAGCGGGGGATATAGCTGGGACCTCTTTTCGGTGGAATTCAGTAAATTTATCACAAGGCATTTTCATAATTATGGGCGTGATTACCAGACTTTGGCTGAATCGTCTTTTGATACCTGGCTGGACGGGTATAAACCCGGCGCCCCAGACCGAAAAGTATCTATGTACGTAAAAGGCTCTTTAGTAGCCCTGATGAAAGACATACAGCTAAGAAAAACAACTGCCAATACCAAAAGCCTTGATGACGTGATGCGTAGCCTTTATTACGATTTCGCACTTCAAAACAAGGGGTATTCAGAAGAGGATTATCTTGGCCTGATGTATGGCAGCGCTGAGAAATTTGATAAGACCTTCTTTGACAATTTTGTTTGGGGACTTACCCCGCTTGATGAATACCTCTTTGGATCAGTTGATTACCTGGGCTGCGAGATAAAACTCAAAAGGGCAAATGACGTACTTGAAGATATATTCGGTATAAGGCTAAGAAATGAAGGCGGGCACCATTTCATCAACCAGGTAGCGCCTGAAAGCCCCGGGGAAATAGCAGCATTAAGCATTAATGATGAATTGGTTGCAGTAAACAGCCTAAAGATCGAAGATAACCTGAATGACCTGATGAAATTTAGTAAAGATGGTAACGTAGATTTAACAGTTTTCAGGAATAAGTCACTGTTACACATTACACTTATGCCAGGAAAAGAAACGTATTTTCCAAATTATTCTCTTGTAAAAAAGCAAAATGCCACCGAAGAACAGAAAGCTAATTTCAAACTTTGGGCTAACCAGGAATGGTAAACACTATGCCCCTACAGCCTTGTACCTGTGGCAGGTAACAAGGTGGTCGTTCACCATACCGGCAGCCTGCATGAAAGCATAACATATGGTACTGCCAACGAACTTAAAGCCACGTTTTAGCAGGTCTTTGCTCATGGCATCGGAGACAGGTGTTTTGGCGGGAATATCTTTCCCTTCTTTAAGCGAGTTAACGATAGTTTTGCCTCCGGTAAACTGCCATATATACTTGTCGAAACTTCCAAATTCCTTTTGCACTTTCAGGAATGCTTTGGCGCTTTCAACTGCGCCACGTATTTTTAGCTTATTCCTGATAATACCGGGGTTAGCTAAAAGTTCCTGTATCTTTTCTTCATCGTAGCGGGCAATGATCTCAGGCTCGAAATTGTCAAAAGCAAGGCGAAAATTCTCCCTCTTGTTCAATACAATAGACCAGCTAAGACCTGCCTGGAAACCATCCAAGACCATGAATTCAAATAGCATACGGTCGTCATGAACAGGCACACCCCATTCTTCATCGTGGTATTTTTTCATGAGGGGGTTATTCCCTATCCAGTGGCAAGTATTTTCTGTCTGAACCATAATTAAAAAGATTTAAAGGATTTACTTGAAGGATTCATAACTATTTCTTCAACAATTTAACAATATAGCAATTTAGCATTAATTTATTCTTCGCTATTGGTTTCTCTTCCTACCAAAAACCTTTCAGCATCAAGGGCAGCCATACAGCCACTGCCGGCTGCCGTGACCGCCTGCCTGTATATCTTATCCTGCGCATCACCGGCAACGAATACACCAGGAATTTTGGTCTTCGACGAACCAGGAATGGTTTTAATATAACCCTGTTCGTCCATATCCAGCCAGTCCTTAAATATCTCGGTATTAGGCGTATGGCCAATTGCAACGAAAAAGCCCTGAATGTCCAGTTTGGTTTCTTCTTTGGTAATGACATTCCGCACAATGGCCCCATCTACGGTTTTTTCCCCGAGTATCTCTTTGGTTTCTGTGTTCCAGAGTATTTCAATATTCGGCAGGCTTTGAACCCGTTTCTGCATGGCTTTACTGGCGCGCATTTCGCCTCTCCTGACAAGCAAATACACCTTTTTGCAAAGTTTGGCAAGATAGCTTGCTTCTTCGGCAGCTGTATCTCCGGCACCTACAATGGCTACGTCAACCCCTTTAAAGAAGAATCCATCACAGACCGCACAGGCAGAAACACCGAAACCATTGAGCCGTTGCTCAGACTCTAAACCAAGCCATTTGGCGGAAGCTCCGGTGGAGATAATCACTGCCTCAGCTTCAATTTCCTGCTCCTCATCTACCGTTACTTTAAAAGGATAAGAGGCGAAATCAACCGAAGAAACCATCCCATATCTTACTTCAGTACCGAAACGCTCAGCCTGGGCTTTCAGGTCTTCCATCATTTCCGGCCCCATGATTCCTTTCGGGTAGCCGGGGAAATTATCTACATCCGTAGTGATCATCAACTGGCCTCCTGGCTGTATGCCTGTGTACATTACAGGCTTTAAATCGGCCCTGGCAGCGTATATCGCAGCAGTATAACCGGCAGGCCCTGACCCTATGATCAGGACTTTTATTCTTTCAATTCCGTTTGGGTTTTCCATTTTAATTATTGCACAAAGGTAAGTATGGTAGTGCATCAACACCTAAGGGATACAAAAAATTTCGGGAGAGTGGGAAGAAGGTTAATAATGTCAATTTCCATAGGTTGAAGTTAAAATTTTCCGGCAATCCAAATTCCCATGCTAAAATAGCATAAAAATAGCATAGAATTTTTATTTTAAAAATGCAAAAATTTGAAATACAATAACTTAAAATTTTTCTTTGCCATTATTAGCATAGATTTACAAAAGTTAGCATCCCATTCACTGCAAACAGCGTTTTTGGGTATAGCTAATCGTTCTCAAAAAACATCGTCATGCCGGAAACGCCTTAACAGAAGTTGCTTTATCACAAATAATGCGGCGTTATCCGGCATCCCCTCAGAACAAGGATGAAATTTTTCACAATAAATAAAGCCATCCTTACAGACAGCACGAAATCTATCTTTCGCATGGCTAAGATAGGCAATTTGCCCCATATCTCCAAACAATTCCTGATTAATAATTCCTGATTCCTAATTTCCCTTATCTTAGCAGTCCAATTCTAAAACTATTAAAAAAAAGTTGGCTATTTCTCAACGATTATTGTTTAAAAATAAAAACTAAAATGACTTATCAATTAATAATCCAGATACTTGCAAATGCAGTAATTTTATTAGCCTACTTCTATATATCATATCTCAAAGAGAAAGGAAAAAACCTTGCTACGAAAGAAGACATTGGTGCAATTACAACAATAATTGAAAAGATAAAAACAGAATTAAGACTTGTTTCAAAAACACAGGAGGTAGTTTATGATGATGAGAGGAAAGCAATCATTGAATTTGTGGGTGCAGTAACAGACTTTTATGAATCAAATATTAATATCCCAAATGAAGAAAATTCGCCTGAAGGCATTGCTTATATGCGTGAAAGAATTCGAGTTATTGAATTTGACTATGGCAAACTACAAATTGCAAGTAGTAAATTGGACCTGTTCTGTTTTGACGATAAAATTCTCAAAGCAGCAGAACCTGTTATTTTAGATTTGCTGAATTTTAAACATCATACTCAACAATTTAGGTTCAAAGTTTTGATGCTTCAACAAATAGGTCAAATATTAAGTGAGGAGCATCAGAAAATGCCAAATGATGAAAATTTGAATAAATTTAAGCAAAATCTTGCTGAAATAGGTCAAACGCAAAAAGAATTTGAGGATTTAAAGCTAAATTATAATAAAGATAGTTATATATCAAAATATCATAATTTGCTTTATCTATGTAAGGATTATCTTAAAACAAAAAAAGCATTAGAATAAATACACATAGGCATTTAACGGAACCCAATGGAAAGCAACATCAAATTATTCGAGAGCAAAAAAATCCGCAGCCAATGGGATGCTGAGGCAGAGAAATGGTATTTCAGTATTGTGGATATAATTGAAGTACTTACTGAAAGCCCTAATGCAAGGAAGTATTGGAGCGTATTAAAAACCCGGCTAAAAGCAGAAGGCAGTCAGTTGGCTACAAATTGTAGTCAACTGAAACTTGCACTGAAGTTTAAACCGTTACAAATTGTAACGCTTTAAACGCTTGTCGGTATTAATCCATATCTCCGTTTTTTTAAGTTTGCGCCAAACTCAGGCACTGACCGAGGTCAACGCCAGCATAAACAGATTACAAGGATTCTTTTGTGAATTTCATGAGGGGATTACGGATATTTTTTGAAAGGAAAGTCTTTCTTTTGTTGAAGATTTGAGCGTCAAAAAATTCCGCAATGACGCCGCTGATTAATGGAATAGCTTTCTTTTATCAAATATTTTCGCCCCCGCGCCCTTTGCGTTTCACTTTGCATCTTTGCGTTTAAATTTTTGCTGCTTATTGGTATCATAACTCCTAACCTACTCCCCCTGCTTCACTATCTTTTGGGTAAGTAGGTTATTCGCTGTTTTAATCACCAAAATATACACCCCGTTTGGCAGGGGTGACAAATTTCCAATAGTAAATGTATTAAAGTCATTGGCATTCGCAATATAAACGTGCTGCAAATACTGCCTGCCCAGCATATCTATAAGGGCCAGATCGGCCTCCTGGTCAGAATTAGAAAAGAAAGAGATCGTTAAATTATTTGAGGTGGGGTTAGGATAGGCTTCAGCGATATAATCATTTGAAGCAGTTGTCGAATGTTTAAGATATTGGTAAGCCAGGTCGAAATCAGCAATACCATAGCCACACGAATCATCAGGGTTTGTATATTTTGATGCGCTGCGGCGTACGGCGTCCATTATCTGCATATTGGTTTTATCAGGAAACGCTTCCCAAAGGCAGGCAGTCAGGCCTGCAATGATTGGCGTTGCAAATGAAGTACCGGCACCTGACGTAACCTGGCCATCAACAAGGGAAGCTATTACATTGTTATTTCCAACAGCGTCCACATCCGGCTTTATCCTACCATCCGAGGTTGGACCATAAGAACTAAACGCAGACATAGTGCTATTATAATTGCAAGACCCTACTGTGAGTATATTATTGGCATCTGCCGGGGCGGAAATATAGTGCCAGGTTTGCTGCCCCGAATTTCCTGCGGCGCTTACTACTACCATGCCTTTGGATGAAGCAATTTCTGCCGCCTTGCTGATAGGTGTGGTTACACCATTCATATCCAGGTAGGTGTAGTTCATAAAAGTATTATCAAAAGTGGTATAGCCAAGCGAAGAAGTAATAATATCCGCACCCGCGCTATCGGCAAATTCGGCGGCTGAAACCCAGGCGTATAATTCCACAAGGCTTTCGCTGTATTCGTTTTCAGTGCGGAGCAGAAGGAAATTTGCTTTGGGGGCTGCACCGATGATCTGGCCCTTTAAATACCCTGATATTAAAGACATTACCCACATGCCATGTTCACCCTGCACATACACGCTGTCATTGTTCAGGATAAAATCATGCACTGCCACTATGCCGTTATTATTTCTCAGGGAATCGAAAGCAGTTAATGTATTCACATTCTGAAATCCCGCATCGTGCACGGAAATTAATTTGCCTGCACCGTAATAACCTAAATCATGCAGTACATTGCCTTTTTCTACTGCCATCTGTGTATACGATTGTCCGTAATCTCCTATTGAGGGGCTGCTGATAGCAGCCAGCATATTACTCTTTTCAAGAGCATAATATCCATCGCCGGGTGTTTTAATATGCACCTCTGAAATTGATTTTACAAAGGGTAAACTATCAATTAATGCAATTTGCGCACTGTCGTGAATTTGTACAGTTGCGCCATTGAGCCATTTGGTAGTATAAATGATTTTATCGCATATCCTCCCAAGGCTGTCAACATAAGAAGGGTTAACGGGTAAATCTTCCTCTGTCACTTCGATATTTTCCCGGGAGCGCCTGTCTAACGAACGCTGTGATAGAAACTGCAAAGGGTTGCCAGTGGAATACGGGTTATTGTTTTTATCAGAAAACTGCACGTAGTACATTTCCCAGGGCGGTGATTGAGCAAAAAGCCTGTTTGCACAAAAGAGAAAAAGTAAAATTGAAACGATGCGCATCATGCTTATTTATGATAAGAGCAATACTGAATAGTCATAATTTCCCCATAACCGGTAATGCCCGTAGTGTCATTATTCATGTCCACCTGCTCCTGTGAATAATTTGCATATTTGAATACTTTGTAAACAAGCCCAACATTTGCTGCATATACTTCATAACCATAAATCCTAAATATATAATTGAAAGTACTGGAATTTTGGCTGGCAGTATTTATTTGATTAACTGTTACCGTTGAGTCATACGATTTATAAGTCCCTGTCCAGGGTTTGAATGCGTTTACATAGTTATAATTATACCATTGGTTGGTATCTATATTATTATATGCGTTTCCATTCCAGCTAATACCATTGCCTATAGGGAAAATGAGCCTTTCGTACCGGATATTTTCCTCGACAGTTTGGGATGAATTGCTAACTATTTGTTCCTGCCAGACGTTTGCCTGTTGCCACGAGTCCAAAGGTTCCCTTTTCCAAAGGCGGTTTAGCTTGTAAGCCAGTCGCCCGGAACCATCTGTGAATGTATCCTGTATATACTGAAGAAGGTAATACTGATAAGTATCAATTACGTTGGTAACAATATTGTATTTGAGAGAATCTAATTTATAGATGATAGAATCACCTTTTTTTAGGGGGAAATATTGAGTGTTCAGGGTCTGGGATGAAACATTTGTGTATTGATCCTTTTTACAGGAAGTAATACAATATCCGATCATTATAAGGGAGCCAAGAAGTATAAGTATTTTCTTCATATCTACTCAACATGCAAATTTTCTGCTAAGATACATCAAGTTAAACGTTTTGATACCCAAAAAATATTTAGGAAAGGTCGAGGTAGGTAATCATATTCTGATAAACAGTATTTTAAAAGGTTAGATCAGACCTCAAAACTTTTCAGGATATTGCCTCCTCCAAGCACATCTTCACCTTCATACCATACAGCCGACTGCCCGGGAGCTATAGCCATCACGCCATGTTCAAAGACAGTTTTCACTTCCCCGTTTTCACCAGCATACATGGTGCTGAAAGCACCTTCATCTTTATATCTTATTTTGGTAATTACTTCCAGACCATCTTTTACTTCTCCATATTTTTGAAGGTTTACATTATGCACCATCATGCCCCGGCGTTGCAGGTGCTCTTCATCGCCCAGGTAGACGATGTTCTTTTGGGCATCTATCTCAATTACATACACCGGCCTGCCCATGGCTATTTCAAGCCCCTTTCTTTGACCAATCGTGTAAAAAGGATATCCCCTGTGCTTTCCAACTACTGTACCATCTATAAACACAAAATTGCCGCCATCCACTTTTTCCTCAAGGCCGTCAACTTTCCTTTTCAGGAAGCTGCGGTAATCGTTGTCAGGAATAAAACATATTTCGTAGCTCTCGCTTTTTTTCACTAGTTCATCATACCCCCAATCCAATGCCATTTGTTTGATTTCCGTTTTGCGGAACTTGCCTAAAGGCAGCATCGTACGGGCCAGGCTTTCCTGGCTTAGGCCCCATAGCACATAACTCTGGTCTTTATTTTCATCCGTACCTTTGGAAACTATGTACCTGCCATCTTCAATCCGGCTTTTAGCATAGTGGCCGGTAGCAATAAACTCACATTCCAGCTTATCTGCCCTTTTTAGAAGGGCTTGCCATTTTATATGGGTATTGCAGAGTACACATGGATTTGGTGTACGCCCCGCTATATATTCTTCTACGAAATTGTCAATTACAAAATCGCCGAATTCATCCCTGATATCAAGTATAAAATGATGGATACCATGCTCAACAGCTATGGCGCGTGCATCATTAATAGAATCAAGGGAGCAGCAGCCGGTTTCTTTTTTATTACCACCGGAGTTTTGATAATCCCATGTTTTCATAGTGATGCCAATCACCTCATAGCCCTGCTCTTTTAGCATTACTGCCGCTACAGTGCTATCGATCCCGCCACTCATGGCTACTAAAACCCGTCCGTTCCTGCTCATTTCTTCTTTATATCATTCCCTCAAACATGGAATGCTTAATTATAGTTTGATTAATTTTAAAACTTCATTTTTCTTTTTCCTTATAATGCTTTTGAGCGCGTTAGAAGGGTAAATTTTAATGCTAATTATCTCTTTTTCAAATTTTTCCAGCCAGTCCAGGTGCTTTGACCCAAAAGTAATTTCTTCTTCATTTTTCAAATGAATATCCACGTGGGCTGCAAGTTCTTCTCCCGTGAAGGCTATTCCTAAAGTTTTAAACTTATCTTCAAAAAAAGTCATTGCCGAAGGACGGAAACCACTTTTATCAGCTATAGTTACACTTTTTGCAGAACGGCGATAATGCATCAATACTTTATCAATATTGGCTAAATTCCCTTTAGAGGCCATCCTGAACCACAGATCATAATCTTCCATTCCCTTATACTCAGAGCGATAAGCCTGGTTCAGGCTTTTGACAAAGTTTGTTCGCATTATCACTGCATTATGCGCCATCGCATTATTAAAAAGCATGGCGCTTACTATATCTTCATGGGCAATGGGATACCGCCATATTTCTTCTTTGGCAATTATTTTTAAATTACCCCCAGAAACGCAAATATTTGTGTTTTCATCCATGAAACTTACTTGTAGCTTGAGCCTGTCTGGTACTGCAATATCATCAGCATCCATCCGGGCAATATAGGGTTCTTCAATTAGCTTAATCCCTTCATTCAGCGCAGTCGAAATGCCCGAATTTTCATCCAGCGAGAATAATCTTATTCTTTCGTCCTTATAACTCTCAACGATTTTAACAGTATCATCTGTAGAACCATCATTAATAATATAAAAATTAAAATCAGTGAAAGTCTGTGCCAAAATGGAATCTATCGCTTCAGCAATAAAAGCCTCCCCGTTATACACCGGCATCAGTACCGCTACTTTTTTAGGATAGACTTTCATATTTTTATAAAAAAAAAGCGGGGTTTTATAGCCCCGCTTTTTTGATCGTTATATTTTAAAGATCAATTAGCGTTAGGCGCTGCGCTTTTTATTTCCTCGCTGGCGAAACTTGCATATTTCTCGAAATTCTTATTGAATAACCCTGCAAGCAATTTCGCTTTAGTATCATAGCCCTGTTTATCAGTCCATGTATTGCGGGGATGCAGTATTTCCGAAGGTACGCCACTGCATTCAGCAGGTATAGAAAGGCCAAAAATTTCGTCCTTTTCATATTTTACGCTGTCCAGCTTGCCTGAAAGGGCTGCATTGATAAGCGAACGGGTATATGGCAAACTGATCCTGTGGCCGGTACCATAAGGTCCGCCTGTCCAGCCGGTATTTATAAGCCAAACTTTTACATCGGTTTCATCCATTTTAGTACCCAGCATTTCTGCATATTTTGTGGGGTGAAGCGGAAGAAATACTGCTCCAAAACAAGCTGAAAAAGTAGCCTGTGGCTCATTTACACCAGCTTCTGTCCCTGCCACCTTGGCAGTATAGCCGGATATGAAGTAATACATAGCCTGGGCTTTTGTAAGGCGTGATATTGGTGGCAAAACACCATAAGCGTCTGCTGCAAGAAAGAAAATATTTTTAGGGATACCCCCTACCGATGGTTCCAGCGCATTGTCGATATAGTCAATGGGATAAGCGGCACGGGTATTTTCAGTTTTGGAAATATTTGAATAATCCACATCCCTTGTACCTGGTACAAAGTGTATGTTCTCAAGCAAGGAACCAAAACGTATGGCGTTAAATATCTGTGGTTCATGAACAGCAGAAAGGTTAACTACTTTAGCATAACAGCCGCCTTCAAAGTTGAATATCTGGTCTTTCGCCCAGCCGTGCTCATCATCACCGATAAGCATACGATGAGGATCTGAAGAAAGAGTGGTTTTACCTGTACCAGACAAACCGAAGAAAACAGTGGTGTCACCGTCTGGTCCAACATTCGCAGAACTGTGCATAGAAAGTACGCCTTTCTGATGTGGCAATACAAAGTTCAATACTGAAAATATACCTTTCTTTATTTCACCTGTATAGGCTGTACCACCTATTAAAATGATCTTTTTGGTAAAGTTCAGAATGGCGAAATTTCCCTGGCGGGTTCCATCTATGGCCGGGTCGGCTTCAAAACCTGGCGCAGCAATTATCTTCCATTCAGGTTCAAAATTCTCTAATTCTTCCGCATTTGGTCTTAAGAAAAGATTATGTGCAAACAAACTCTGGAAAGCAGATTCCGTGATTACGCGGATATTAAGCCTGTATTCAGGTAAAGCGCATGCGTATGAGTCTTTAATGAAAATCTCTTTGCCGTTTAGGTAATTGACTACTTTATCATAAAGCCTGTCAAACTTTTCAGCATCGAATTTGATATTTATATCGCCCCACCAAACTGAATTTTCAGTTATTTCATCGGCTACTATAAATTTATCTTTGGGAGAGCGCCCCGTGAATTTGCCCGTATCAGCAGCAAAAGCGCCATTGTTGCATAAATGACCTTCGCCTCTTTTTATTGCATATTCAATCAGCTCTGCGGGTTTTAAATTCCAGTGTGCTTTTTTTACTCCATTAAAACCTAACTGGTGCAGCCCGGCTTTTACATCTTGCAATGAATCAATCACCATTCTTTTACAACTTAAATTGAGGGGCGAATTTAAGTAATAATTTTGGAAAAAGACTGGTTTTAACTGAAAAATGACAAGAAAAACAGGACGAGAAAGACTGTAACTACCTGAAAATAAAAAAGGGACGAGTTTCGTCCCTTTTTTATATAATTAAGCATTATCTAGCCTTATGACTATTTGCTCTTTTTAGCAGGAGTAGCAGCTGGTGCTGGAGCAGGAGCAGCCTTCATTGTAGTGTCTGCTTTCTTCATTGTGTCAGCCGGAGCCGGAGCTGGAGCTGGAGCAGTGGTTGTGGTCTTTGTAGAATCTGTGGTGGTGGTGGTTGATGTTGATGAATCACCATTTTTGCAAGAAACTAATGACAACGAACCTGCAATTGCAACTAAAACTAAGAATTTTTTCATTTTACTAACCGATTTAATTTTTTATTTGTTTAAAGTTTATAAGCTATTTTGATTGTTTTTTCAAACCATCTTTTGTACCTGCTGTTGAGTCTTTTGAACTTACGGAGTCTAATAACTGCCCCGCCTGGTTTAATGTGCTATTTCTCAAACTGTCAAGCTGTGTACTGTCTTTTTTATTCGCATCCTCTTGCTCTTTCTTCGAATGAAGGTTACACGCGGCGGCTGTTAGGCCAGAAATTATTATTAAAACGTATAAAAAACCCTTCATCCTCTGTTCGAGCGGATTTGAAATTCGCCACAAAAATAAAAAAAAAAGTCATACCACAAATTTTTTTTATTTTTTTCTGAAAAAAATGGAGAGCGGCACACCTGTAAAATTAAAATTTTCGCGCAGCTTGTTTTCGAGATAACGCTTGTAACTATCTCTTACATACTGCGGATGGTTACAGAAAAACGCAAACGACGGAGTATGTACCGGCAATTGTGTAATGTATTTTATTTTTATAAATTTCCCTTTTGTTGCCGGTGGAGGGTAGGCATTTATCACTTCTCCCATTATTTCGTTCAGTTTATGGGTGGGAATTCTCTTCCTCCGGTTCTCATAAACTTCCATGCCTACTTCCAGCGCTTTGTGTATCCGGGTCTTTTCCTGGGCTGATATAAACAGCACTGGTACATCCGTAAAAGGCTCCATTTTCTCAAGAACAGCTTTTTTATATGCGTCTGCCGTTTTGGTGTCTTTTTCTACTTTGTCCCACTTATTTACAAGTATCACTATCCCTTTCCTGCGGTCTACTGCCAGCGCCATGATATTGATGTCCTGGGATTCCATGCCTTCAGAGGCGTCAAGCATCAGGAAGCAAACATCGCTCTCATCAAGGGCTTTTACGGCGCGCATAACTGAATAAAACTCAATATCCTCAGTTACTTTGCCCTTTTTGCGGATACCGGCGGTATCTATCAGCAGGAAATCCTTATCAAACTTCTTATAATGCGTATGTATAGAATCGCGCGTAGTGCCTGGTATATCCGAAACAATATTGCGCTCCTCCCCTATCAAAGTATTCAAAAAGGTCGATTTGCCTACATTTGGCCTGCCAAGAATGGAGAATTTAGGCAGGTCTTCTTTGTCTGTTTCTTCTTCAGGCTTAATAAGTTCTACTATCCTGTCGAGCAGTTCACCGCCGCCTGACCCGCTGATAGATGATATAGGGAACAACTCTTTGAACCCAAACTTATAGAATATATTCGATTCGTTCAGCCTGTTGAAATTATCTACCTTATTTACCACCACCAATACAGGTTTGCCTGATTTGCGGAGGACTTTTGCAAAGCTTTCGTCCTCATCTGTAATGCCGGTAGCTACATCTACCATGAAAAGCAACAGGTCTGCCTCCTCAATAGCGATCTCCACCTGGCGGCGGATGGCTTTTTCAAAAACATCTTCAGAATAAGACACATAGCCGCCTGTATCTACTATTACAAATTCGCGGCCATTCCAGTCGCACACGCCGTAATGCCTGTCGCGCGTTACGCCGCTTACATCATCTACGATCGCCTTCCGTTCGCCAATTAAACGGTTAAAAAGCGTTGATTTCCCTACATTTGGCCTGCCTACTATGGCTGCTATATTTCCCATGGATTAGTCGTAAGTCGTTAGTTGTAAGTCGTTAGTCGTGGAAAAATAAGCCTTAATAACCCTTTTTCAGCAATTTAACAATTTAACAATATTAATCGGCAAAATTACGAACAATTTAGGCAGGAATGGGCTTTTTGAGATAATTCAAACATAAGTGGCTGTTTTTCAGATGTTTTAATGCGAAACACTTTTATGGAAAGTTTCCACTCTAAAATTGAGGAAAAAATTTAAAAAAAATAAAATTTTCATAATTAATTGATAATAAATATTTTATACTCAAAAAACCATAGTATTTCATAGTATCTGCATAGTATTTCTATAGTATTTTCATCACATTTACTATTCAGCGGCGCACCTTCAATGATAAAGCGAAATCGTTTTTTCACCATAGTCCGCCATAATTTTAACGAAGGCGGAACGGAGCTAAGGTACAAAAAATTTCCGGTACTTCCAAATATATCCGTCCTTCCCTCTTTGTCATCTTGAAAAGATCTTTTTTAAGGACAGCAACAGATCGCCAAATTTAAACGGGAACACAAAAAAAATTATTGCTCTTTTAGTATCCTTAAGCCATCGTATTTCAAACTTAAAAAAGTTTCTTAACAGAATGACAAGGAGGGGGCGGCCTGCGGTCGCCTACCGGATACGGACTATTTCGCGGGTGATTACCTCATCCCCTATCATCAGTTTTACTATATATATACCACAGCCATATTGCGAGGCATCAAAAATATATTCAAACCTCTCTCCGCCATTTCGCTCCCCGCTCTTTTCCACAACCACCCTCCCCGTCATATCATAAATAGTAAGACCAACGGCGCTATTTCCTTTCACTGCGGCTGTGATAGTAGTTTGGTTAGTGAAAGGGTTAGGATAAACGCTTATGGATGGGTTTTCGGTTGAAACAGGTATGCCCGTAGCAACAGTACACGGGCTATCGATATATATTGTCCTATAGATAGAATCGTAGCAATTTCCTTTAGAATTGACACCAAAAGTAATAGTATAAGCGCCCGCTTTGGCGTATTTATGCACGGCGTTTAGTGAAGTATCGGTGCTGCCATCGCCGAAAGACCATAGATGCTTTGAGGCAATGGATATAGTAGCAGAAAAATGTACAGCGCTATCCGCGCAGCCTGAATCAGGTACTAAAAGTCTGACCGTAGGGGTATCCGTCACAAACAAGTTGGCAGAAATTGAATTGGAGCAGCCGGTTACAGAATCGGTATATTCATAAACCTCATAAAAAGAATCGGTACTATAGCGTGCTGCTGCAAAAGGATCAAAATAATTGCCATTCATCCCCATGCCTGTCCAGTTGCCACCCGCAGGGCTGGCACTTAATAATTGCGTGCCGCTGTTGATACAAAAAACACTGTCGGTAATATTGGTTTTTAATGTGGGAAGCGGATTGACTGTAATGACTGCTGAATCCGTTTTACTGCACCCGGTTGCCGTGACCGTTTCTGTTAATATATAAGTGGTAATCACCGTAGGGGCAGGGCTCGCCCCCGCCCTTGTAGAAGTAAATCCCGCAGGATTTGAAACCCAACTATACGAATTACCGGAAACGGCAGCAGCCCCAATGGATGCTGAATCACCAGAACATATTGCTTTTGATCTCCCTGCATTGGCTATTGGTAATGGTTTTACAGAAATAACGGCTGAATCTGAATCGCTGCCGCATGGGGAGATAATTTTTAAATAATAGGTAATAGTAAGTGTAGGTGATACCGTAGCTGTATCATTTGATGAGACAAAGCCTGCCGGATGGCTCTTCCACTGGTAAGTTACACCCATGCCGGAATTAGAACCGATAACTGTGGATGAACCTATACAGATAGATTGATTGCCGCCCGCGTCAGCAACGGGTGCAGACAGTACGGTGTCAGAAGCATGGGCAGTATCATTCCATAAGAATGAATCTACCGTTCCATTAGGCAAGGAAGTCCACGCTACAATTGAATAGGCGCCGGAAATAAAATAATATTTCCCGAGATTGATATTTGCCGTACTATCAGAGTTTAAAATACCTGTCCATGTATATCCGGTTTGGGCTTTTCCATTTATTTCCCAACCTATTTTTACCGATCTCAAAGTATCGCTTCCGTAGTTTAACAATTGCACTTCAACAGGCATTGAATCCTCACAAATGCCATTAGAGGAACTTAAGATGCGATAAACTCCGGCATCATTCTTATATATGTGATCGTGGAATTTAGAGAGAAAAGCGTCTTCGTCTCCTGCAAGTGAGGTTTGGTAAGTGCCGGAAGTGGTCATGCCAACTGATCCAGATGTTATTCCCGTGATATATATATAATTAGAAGCATTGGTAGTTAAGCTAACATTGTCAGTGTAATCTGTTTCTCCATAGTACGTTGCCCAAAGCAATTTGCCGGTTGTATTAAACTTAGCTAAATAATTTGCAAAATTACTTCCACCGCCATAAGAAGTTTGATAAGCGCCTGAAGTAGCAATTCCTGACATACTGCTTGTTCCACCAACTAAAAACACATTGCCTAAAAGATCGAAAGTTAAACCAACGGCGCCGTCATCACCACTTCCACCGAAATAAGTACTCCAAAACAATTTGCCAGCAGAATTGAATTTGACTAAAAAACCATCAACATATCCTCCACCGAATGAAGTCTGGTAGGCACCCGTTGTTGCAATAGAACTGACGTATGTATCAACTTCACCTGTAAAATAAATATTACCGAAAATATCAGTAGCCACAGTATTACCATTATTAGATGCTCCAAAATAAGTTGCCCAAACTAAAGCGCCTGAAATACTGAAATTAGCTAAAAATGCGTCCCCAGAACTGCTTGCAAGAGACTGGTAACTACCTGTTGTTGCTATTCCAGATGTGCTGCCTGTTCCCCCCGTTATATATAAATTAGATTTATAAATTGTAATACTTAAGCTGTAATCGTCATTACTACCCCCATAATACGTTGACCATAAAATATTACCTTTTGAATTAAACTTCGCAATAAAGGCGTCTGCCCCTCCTGCATTAGACGTCTGGTACGCCCCTACAGTTGCAATACCTGAATCGCTAAGTGTATATCCCGTAATATAAATGTTCCCGGCAGTGTCGCAAGTTATTCCATAACCATAATCCAGGTCAGGGCCACCTAAATAAGTACCCCAAAGTAAGCTGCCATTACTGCTGAATCTGGCAACAAATGCATCGATCTGCCCTCCATTTGATGTTTGGTAAGCGCCGGAAGTAGCAATGTCAGAATCGCTTCCTGTATATCCGGTTATATATATATTGCCGGATTTATCAGCCACAATACCATCGCCCTCAGTATAAACGCCTCCATAATAGGTGGCCCATAACAATTTCCCTGACGAATTGAATTTAGCCAGAAAAGCAACCCCGTTTACGCTGTCGCCATTTGTCTGGTATGCACCTTTTGTGGCAATATTCGTTGCACTGTATGTCATCCCGGTGATATACAAATTGCCGGAACTGTCTTTGGCAATTGCTTCACCGTATGTTACTGAATCACCACCAAAATAGGTGCCCCAAATAAGGGATGGGTTTGTTTGGGCATGGCAAAATGTGGAAGCCAGAAAGAGAAACAGAAAGAGAAAAAACCGGGTGCTTTTCATGGGGTGGTATTTTTTAGACGAAGATAGGGGGAAATGTCTGAACCTTGATTAAATGATTAAAAAGATTGACTTGATTATCTGCAATAACAATTTATCTTCAAATTCATGAAAATCAAAAAAAATCATGGGAATCAGGGTTCAGACTATTGCTCAATCCTTTAAATCGTGTTCAGACGATTAGACAATTTACGCGATCTTTTTCTGCAATACCGCTTTATCAGGCAGGCCAAAAGCCCTGCGCACCTCTTCTATACTGGAGCCTGCATCATTCAGGGCTTCAGGCAGTTCTTCAGCTATGGCAGAAAGCAGGTTGTCTATATCTTCAAGGGTATGGTGTACGGTGATAGGTATGCGTAGCCCGGTATGTTTGTAAGATACGCTCGGGAAAACAGACAGATTGGCAAAAAAGCCCCTGTTCATCATTTTACGTACCATACTGTAGCCTGTCTTTGGCCGCCCCAGCCCGATAAAGAATATCGGCGAAGCGCCCTCTCCTATGAGAGGCAAATCGTACTTATCAGCTAAAAAGTGAAAATAATTTATCCTTTCAGTCATTTTATCCTGCAGCGTATATATTTCTTTGCTCAGGTGTATTTTGGCGGAGGCACATATAGCCCCAAGGTTGGCGGGCTGTATAGGGCCGGAGAACATAAGGGTTTTTCCGCAATGCCTTACCAGCATCTTAGATTTTTCGTCAGGAAAGATCAGTACGCCGCCGCATACGCCAAAACTTTTTGCCAGCCCGGTGATCATATACATTTTCGGGTGCATATCTCCCTGGCTCAGTACATATCCTACGCCGTTTTTGCCTGTCCAGCTCATCCCATGAGAATCATCTACATAGGTATAAAAATTTTCGTATTTATTCAGGAGGTTCTTTACATCATTTACCGGCATAAAATCACCGTACATAGAGTAAACCCCATCGGCCATATACCATACCCTGTTATGTTTAGGGCATAACTCCTGCAACTTCAGTTCCAGGGCTTCCATATTATTATGCCTCACCATTTCTACAGGAATATGCCTTGCTTTAAGCAGTTGCACAGCAGTGGCTACGCTCTCGTGTACCTGGCTATCCGTTATTATTGCATCGCCATCGTCCACCAGCACAGGCAGGGCTGATATATGCCCCAGGGTAACGGTAGGCGCCAGCACAACAGGCTTTTCAAATATTTCACCAAGCAACTTTTCCGCCTCGCTATACAGGGTAACGGACATATAGGCCCTTGAAGAGGAAAACTGGGTGCCGTATCTTAGTATAGCATCAATAGCTCCATCTTTAAGCCTTTTATCCATTTCCAGGCCAAGATAACTACAAGAGCCGAAATTAATTAACTCTTGTCCTTTTACGTGTATTAGCCTGCCATCAAGATGGTTATCTTCTGTTGTTTGATGGGCGATGCCTAATTCAGCAGCGGCTACAGATATTTCGCTGACCGTCTCCAGCAAATGTAAATGTTTGCTCATTAACTATTTTAATATCATGGTTCTCCTGTACGAATATACACCATTTTATTAAAAAAGAGAATATTTCTCATTTTTATTTTAACAGATATATAATCTCAATTGCAAATTTTAAACTAATTTCAGTGTTATAACATGATTTTCATCATCTAACTGAAAATTAATTATTATTTTACGCCATAACATAACTATCAAAAAAATTTAACAATATAGTAATCCTTACCTTTGCCGCATACAAAAATGAACGAAACACTTCTTTGGACAGGCTCCGTGGCTTTTATTTTACTCATGCTTGGGCTGGACCTGTTTGTATTTAACCGGAGGGCGGTAAATATAAAAGTTAAAACGGCATTACTATGGACGGGTTTCTGGATTTTAATAGCCATACTATTCGATCTGTCTATCTTTTTATTTATCAGCCAAAAACGCTCAGAAGAATTCATTACGGGTTATCTTGTCGAGCAGTCCCTTAGCATGGATAATCTTTTTGTTTTCCTTTTATTGTTTAAGTATTTCCAAACCCCTGCCATTTATCAGCGAAAGGTACTTTCTTATGGCATTATTGGCGCACTGGTTTTCAGGGCTGTATTCATTTTTGCCGGTATATCGCTTGTTAATACATTCAGTTTTACTATATATATCCTTGGTGGCTTTCTTGTTTTTACGGCAGTTAGAATGCTTTTCAGCAAAGACGATGAAGTTCATCCTGACAAAAATATAGTATTACGTACCTTTCGAAAATTCATGCCCGTTACCTCCGGCTATGTGGGTGGGCGTCTTTTTGTAAAAGAAGGCATCAAATATTTCGCCACTCCCCTATTTATCGTTTTACTCGTCATAGAAACTACGGATATCGTGTTTGCTTTCGATTCTATTCCTGCCATCATTGGCATCACACAGGACAGGTTTATTGTATTCACTTCCAATATATTTGCAATCCTGGGCCTGCGCACGCTTTATTTTGCCCTGTCAGGTATTATGGATTTGTTTCATTACCTGCATTACGGTTTATCAGTTATCCTTATCTTTATCGGGCTAAAAATTATTTGCCAGCATTTTTTGGTGATTGATATTAATGTTTCCCTCATTGTAGTTGCTGCTATACTCACCGCCTCTGTATTACTTTCTGTTATATTCCCAAAAAAAGAAAAAATATAGATTTGCCACTGTGTTTTTGTCTTTGTTATTTTCTTAGAGCCTTTGTGGCAAGATTTTCCAGGTCAGGGCGAAGCCCTGTATAACAAAATCCATAAATCTTTTTAATATTTGCGGTAAAATAACCCAATTCTAATTTTTTTATAAAGTGGATAGCCGGCCGATACCTCAAAAGAAGACTGCATTGCAATCTGTAATGAACATGGCTGTTTTAGTGGCTGCGCTCGGATATTTTGTTGATATATATGATCTTATTCTCTTTAACGTAATAAAGGAAGCCAGCCTTATTGGAATTGGCATTTCAGCGCTTGATAAAGAACGGCTGCAGGAAGTCGGCTTTGCCTTATACAACTGGCAAATGTATGGCATGCTCACCGGCGGCATACTCTGGGGTATTTTAGGCGACAAGCGCGGGCGGCTTTCCGTCCTTTTCGGCTCTATCATTATATATTCGGCGGCCAATATTGTTAATGGTTTCGTCACTGACATTAATACTTACGCGGCAGTACGGTTTATTGCCGGTGTAGGTTTGGCTGGCGAACTTGGCGCAGGGGTTACTCTCGTAAGCGAATCTATGAGTAAGGAACAGCGTGGCTATGGAACAATGCTCATTGTGGTGGTAGGCGCACTCGGGGCAGTTTTTGCAGCCCAGATAGGCGCTCATTTTCACTGGACTACTGCTTATTTTGTTGGCGGTGGGCTTGGCCTGGTGCTTTTGGCATTGCGTATCAGCGTATTTGAATCGGGCATGTACAAAAACATGGAGAAAACCAATGCAAAAAGGGGTTCATTCTTTCAGCTTTTCTCAAACTGGAAAATATTTTTTAAATACCTGAACTGTATCCTTATCGGCCTGCCTATATGGTTTACTGTAGCAGTGCTTATTAATTCCTCCAACAAATTTGGCGAAATACTTGGCGTGCAGGGAAAGGTTGTTGTTGGCCAGTCTGTAATGTACACATACATAGGTCTTTCAGTAGGCGGTTTATTTGTCGGGCTTCTTAGCCAGGCCTTGAAGAGCAGGAAAAAAGTGGTGCTTATTTGCCTTGCCATGCTATATGCCTTTGTACTTCTGTATTTATTTCTCACGGGCCTTTCCTTGTTTGAATTTTATACTATATGCTTCCTGCTTGGGTTCGCTACGGGTTTCTGGGCATTATTTGTTACTATAGCTTCAGAACAGTTTGGCACCAATATCCGCTCTACCGTAACCACCACCGTGCCGAATTTCGTTCGTGGCTCGGTTCCGCTTATTACCAGCTGCTATCTTTTCCTCGTTAAGAACCAAATTGCCAATAATATATACAGCGCACTTATCGTGGGCACCGTTTGTTTTTTGCTTTCCATTGTTGCCATTTTGAATGTGAAAGAAACCTTTGGCAAAGACCTGAATTACATAGAACCATAAACCATATTTTAAATGCATACCACATCACTTTTTCTTACTGTTTTCCTTGACATCAAAGAATGGCTCCAGTACCTGAAGCCCGAATACCTCCTGCACAGCCTTGGGCCTATTGCCTGGATCGGGGTTATATTCATGATATTTGCCGAGACAGGCCTGTTCGTAGGCTTTTTCTTTCCCGGCGATTCGCTGCTTTTTACCGCCGGCCTGCTTTCCAAAGATCCAGAAACACTTGGCATGGCTTTCCCGCCGTTGCTGATATTATTGCTTATCGCAGGTATCATTGGCAATACAACCGGATACTATACAGGCAGGTACCTTGGCCCCCGGCTTTTTAAACGTGACGACTCCCTGATCTTCAAAAAGAAATACCTGGATATGACAGAAAGCTTCTATAACGAGCACGGCAGCATGGCGCTGATTTTGGGCCGCTTTATTCCTATCATCCGCACATTTGCGCCTATTCTCGCAGGGGCCATAAAAATGAACGCCGGAAGGTTCTTTTTGTATAATGTCATCGGCGCCATTTTGTGGATCGGCTCCATCACTACTATCGGCTTTTTGCTTGGCAATATAGAATGGGTGCACAAAAACCTCGAGTTGATTGTACTTGCCCTTATCATCATTACCATTATCCCGGTAATACGCACCTACCGCAAAGAAAACAAAAAGCACAAGGCAAAGGCAGAATAGAAAACAGTAAGAAAAAAATGAATTGCCCCGTCTTAAAAAATAAGACGGGGCAATTCATTTTAATCTTTATCGAACCTCCTATAAGGCCATTGTTATTTGATCTCCATCTCTCCCGGGTAGTACATCAACACACCTTGTAAGCTCTGTACATTTTCCAGTTTTTTAACGGTAGAGTAGTTAGGGCCAAGTTCTTCCTGCAAAAACCCTTCTTTGGTTTGTGCTACAGCGCTGAATATCTTACTGAAACTTGTGCCAAACTGCGGTAATATCTCAGTATTATATTTGTCCACCTTTGCCATTTTAGCCGCAAGGGCCACAGCATCGTCAAGGCTGCCAAAACGGTCCACCAGCCCGATCTTTTTGGCCTGGATGCCTGAATAAACCCTACCTTCAGCAATGGAATCTACAAACTCAGGTTTCAGCCTCCTGCCTTGCGATACGCGCATTTTGAAGTCTATATAAATAGTATCTATCTGGCGTTGTATTATCTGTTCTTCTTCCGGGGTCATTTCACGGTTAGGGTTTCCAAGGTCAGAGTATTTACCCGTATTCACACGGTCCCACGTAACGCCAAGTTTATCATTCCAGAATTTTTTAAGCTGCGGCATCAGGGCGAACACGCCAATAGAGCCGGTAACCGAATTAGGTTCAGAAATAATTGAATCGCATGGCGCAGCGATATAATATCCACCCGAGGCCGCCACATCGCCCATAGAAGCGATAACCGGTTTCACTTTTTTAGCCAGTAATACTTCCCTCCAGATTACATCGGAAGCAAGGGCGCTGCCACCGGGAGAATTGATGCGCAGCACAATGGCCTTTACATTATCATCTAAACGGGCCTTGCGGATAGCTTCGGAGAGTTTCTCGGAACCAATGGAGGTTTCGCTGCCTTCACCGCCCATTATATCACCTACTGCATAGATGATAGCGATTTTGTTGGCGGAGTATTTAAAATCTTTATCCGGCGTGGTGGCATAGTCAGCCATTGTAATGCAATTAAGGGTAGCTTTTTTATCTATTTTCAGGCGGCTGCGGAGGCTGCAAAGCACTTCGTCTTTATATGCCAGCTTATCTACCAGGCCATATTTAACAGCGTCCGATGGGAATTGTATGCGCAGGTTGTCTGCTATATCTTTTAGTTCCGCGGCTGTCTTTTTCCGCGAATCGGCTATATTTTGCAGGAAATTATCATATACCGAACCAATAAAGGCCGTTATCTGCTCACGGTTAGGATCGCTCATTTCTGATTTGGTAAAAGTTTCCCCGGCGCTTTTGTACTTGCAGTTGGTACCGCGTATCAGCTTCATTTCTACTTCCAGTTTATCCAGCGTCCCTTTAAAAAACATTTGCTCGGAGTTAAAACCGGAAAAGCTGAAAAGCCCCTGCTTATTCAGGAAAATGCTATCTGCCACCGAAGATAGGTAATAGGCTTTTTGGGTATAGACCTCAGAATAAGCATATATAAATTTACCCGATTTCTTAAAGTCAATCAGCGCATTGCGTATTTCTTCAACGGAGGACAAACCTGCCACTACTACGCTAAGGTCAAGGTAAATCCCTTTGATCTTATCATCATTTTTGGCCCTGTGGATATTGTCTACAATAGTTTTGAGAGATACAGGTACTTTCATATCATTAATAAGGCCTGCAAATTTTCCCAGCGGGTTATCGGTTGGCCTTTCAGGCAGCGGCTGATCAAGGGTTAACGTTAAAATACTGTTTGAAGAAACAGACACTTCCTTTTTCGCCCCGCTTGCTATTACAGCTATTATGATGAAAAAGAATACAAACAAAAGGAAAAGGCTAATAAAGAAGCCCAATATGCTTGCTAATAAACTGCTAAAAAATGATTTCATGGTATATTATTTTTTTATACCACAAAAATATAGAATTAATTACAAGATAGCGTTACCGGTAGCCATATTTCTACCTGCCCTCCCCCTACCGCACTATAATGTTTATGCTTCCCCACGCATGGGGCAGCCCATTCAGGAACTCACGGGTAACATATGTTTCTTCGTATTGCAGGGTTAGGTTTTTATACGACAAAGTAATATCGCCGCCATGTGCCAATATACCCCGTTCTATATCGCCAGGTGGAACAGTATAGATATTGTCCTTGCTAAATATCCCGCCTTCTAGGGTGGAATTATATGCCACTCCATCTGCCCGGCCCCATATTTCAGCATAATATTGAAGCTTTTTCAACTTATGTGTTAGGCCGTTAAACACATCCTTATTAAAACCCGGATTGAACCTGCCAACCCTTAATGTGGCCAGTGGTCCTGCTTCGTCATAAAGTGTACCAACCCGCGCATAACCGCCCGAAGTGAACTCAAGAAATTTCGCCCTCAAAAGCATCTTTTCATATTTTATATCATAATTCAATATTGAGCTGGTTTTTATTTGGTACTGCCAGCCATGTGGCTGGTATATGCCGAGAGCGCGGTGTATAGATTCCTGTTCTGCTGCACATTCCGCGCAGGGGCCAAGTAAACCTGCTATCAATTCGGTACTTATTTGTTGTTTTTTATTTTCATCAGCGCTGATAAGAAATTGCCCGAGGAACATAGTAGAGGCATACGGCATATCACCCACCCGCAAATTCGGGTCACTGACGCTGGTTGGGGTAAAGCATTGCTGTTCAATAAAAAAGCTATGTTCATTAGTCGCGTTTCCCCCTGCTACTGGCAATATTTTGGAAACAGGTGATCTTTCTGCAAATGGCGTCGCATACTCTACTCTTACCCCCTGGGTATAATACTCATCAGTTCCATTGAAGAAATCGTTTTCATACAAAAAACGGAACCATTTTTCCGGCGTTTTATTGATAAATAAAGAATCCTGCGCTTCACATTTTAATACCATGAAAGACAGAAATATGGCTAATAAAAAATGTTTTCCCATTTCATTAACATACGAAAATCTATGGAAGAAAGATTTTTGGAATAGCCTTCAATTCACCTACTCAGCAAATTTCTCTTTGATCACATTTTTGCCCGGCAGATCCTTTTTGAGTTTGTCAAATACGTTATCCTTGGTATTGTCAGGTACACCCAGGGTTTCGATATTTTTGCTGGCGGCTATGGCTTGCAGGAGTTTAGAAGTAGGGGCAGGCTCAAGGAGCAGTGTGTATTTGTGGTCAAGGCTGTCAAGCCCGCCAAGGGAAGTAAGATGTGTTGCCTGGTCGAGATAAACTTCCTTTAGCCCCTTCACGCTGCCGACGGACCGCGGTATTTCCTTAAGTTTCTCTGCATCGCTCAGAGACAGCTTTACAAGATTAATAAGACTGCCAATAGTATCAGGAATTGTTTCTATGCCCAGTATCTTTACATTTAACTCTACGAGCGACTGGATATGAGAAATGGGAAAGAAAAATTGTGCAGATTTCGGACCACCGTCGAGATAAAGATATTGCAAGCTGTTCAGGTTTGCAAATGAAGGAGGTACATGGTCAAAACCACCTCCTTCAACTTTCAGTACTTTCAGATTACTCAGATAGCCAATGCTATCTGGAAATGAGCCGAAATTCTGGGGATACACTTCGAGTTGTTTTAAAACTGTAAGGTGGCAAATAGAAGATGGCAGGAAAGTGCAACTGGCATCATCTATTACAAGCACCTCAAGTGTTTGAGAAAGTTTGTCCGCCACTTTTCCGAAGGTTAAAGCATCAAAACTTCGGAGATAAAGCCCTTTAAGATTTGGCAGGGCTGCTACAAAGGGAAGCAGTTTCGGGTCGCTCAGGCTAATGTACAGACCGTTTTGAATACCGCTTAAAATCCTGAAAAACTTAGTCATCCCGTTATGATCCAGGTAATAATTATCATAAAGGAAATTTCGGTCGAAGTAAATAGCACGAAGATTTGGTAGTTCACTTAATTTAAAAAGATTCGGGTCTGAAGGTGAAACGATAACTGCGCTGGCATCTCCGGCCTGTTGCAAAGCCATTGAGATATTTTGATATACCTGGAGTTCAGGGTTTTCATCATCATTAAGAAAGGGGGTGGTTAATGCAAAATGAGTTTTCTTATGTATTCCCTGCTGTCCCAAGCAAAAAGAAACGACCAATGAGAAGATGGATATAAAAGCAATTTTCTTCACAGACTTATTATTTTTGGCAAAGATAATTAAGTAGTGTTATCTCTACTGAATGAGGCTTTAATTATTAATGTAAAAAGATAAACAAACCCCCTCTTCGCTTGTTTTTAATAATGACAATAAACAAAAGGAGGGAAAGATGAAAAAGTTAATTATTACATTTGGTTTGGTGGCGCTGAGTTTTTGTTTTATGAGTACCCTTAATGGTCAGGTAGTGTCTCCTGCCAATATCCGTGCGCAGGAGCAAACAAAGATAATGGGCGATGAATTGAAACTTACTGCTGTGCAATCTGCAAATATTTATAATATCAATATGTATATTGATGAAAAGTTTGATAGAATAAAGAAGGAAAACTACCTGAATACGGCTATGATGCTAAATTCTATTAAACAGCTTGATATTGAAAAAGATGGGCTAGTGGAAAAGGTGCTGACGTACCGCCAGTTTGCACAATATTTGAAAGAAGAACAAAAAGGAGATTTTGTTTCGGGCGAAGCTCAATTATCTACGAAAAATTAAGCCTTAGTTAATCCATTGACCTTTTTGGGGGAAGATATGCAAATATATCAGGGAGTCTGTGGATATTTGCATTATGAACCCCTGGCAATGGCTCAAAGACTACTTTAATCTTTCGCAGAGAGAAAGGAATGGCATTATTGTGCTTATTACGTTGATTATTTTGGTAATCGCAGTTCAATACTCGCTTCATTATTTTGTAAAACCACTGTCACTAAGTCCAAAAGCGCTTGATTCAGCCATGGCTTTATTGAAAAATGGCAAAGGCATACACGACGAAAATATCTACTTTAATGAAATTGAAGCAAGCGCCAATGAGGCCGGAGCAAAACCAGCGAATAGTTTAACCGTCAAACCTTTTTCACTGAATAAAATAACGGAAAATGGTTTACTGGTAACCGGGATATCTCCCTATATAGCTAAACATCTTGTTGAATATCGCGATATACTTGGTGGCTATTCCAACGCCGAACAAATGAAAGAAGTGTATGGAATGGATTCATCAACTCTGAAAATAATTAAAAGTTATGCAAAGATCGATACTTCTGAAATACGCAAGATCGATATTAACCATGTATTGACCGCCGATCTTGCAAGGCACCCTTATTTCAGGTATCATCACCTCGCCAATGCGATAGTTGAATACCGGGAACAGCATGGAGACTATAAAAACATAACTGATCTGAAAAACATACTAACGATAGATGCGGAAACGTATCTCAAAATTGCGCCTTATATTGTTATAAAATAGTTACTAAGTTATAGGTTATTAGGTTATTGATGAAGATTGGCAGTAACGAATCTTAAACTTTAGCCTTAATAACCCCCATAACTATATAACTCAATAACTTTTCCCGTATTTTTGCACTAAATTTAAAAATACACATGGATTTCCAGGATACAGAGAGCCAGCAAATGATTGCTGAAACAGTACGCAGTTTTGGTGAAAAGAATATACGCCCGCATATTATGGATTGGGATGAAAGCCAGAAGTTTCCGGTAGATCTGTTTAAGGAAATGGGTAAGCTTGGGCTTATGGGTGTACTTGTTCCAGAAGAATATGGTGGTTCCGGCCTTGGTTATTTTGAATATGTAACTGCCATTGTTGAAATAAGCAGGATAGACCCTTCTATAGGCCTTTCTATGGCGGCGCACAATTCATTATGTACCGGCCACATTTTACAATTTGCAAATGCAGAACAAAAAAAGAAATATCTTCCAAGACTAGCTACCGCAGAGTGGATAGGCGCATGGGGCCTTACTGAACCAAATACAGGCAGCGATGCGGGTAATATGTCGACCACCGCTGTCCGCGACGGTGATGACTGGATACTGAACGGTACAAAGTGCTGGATAACGCATGGTATCTCCTGCAACGTAGCTGTGGTGATAGTCCGCACGGGTGAGAAAGGCGATAGCCACGGCATGACGGCCTTTATCGTTGAAAAAACCATGCCGGGCTTCACAGGTGGGCGCAAAGAAAACAAACTCGGTATGCGCGCCAGCGAAACTACCGAACTAATATTCGATAACTGCCGCGTGCCCCATGCCAATATGCTTGGCAAAGAAGGCGAGGGTTTTATACAGTCCATGAAAGTGCTTGACGGTGGCCGCATTTCCATTGCCGCCCTTGCCCTTGGCATTGCCAAAGGCGCCTATGATGCATCCTGCAAATACGCCAAAGAGCGCCACCAGTTCAACCAGCCCATAGCTAATTTCCAGGGCATCAGTTTCAAGATTGCCGATATGGCCACTGAAATAGAAGCTGCTGAACTGCTTACCTACCAGGCTGCCGACCTCAAAAACAGGGGAGAAAAAGTCACTAAGCAATCAGCATTTGCTAAATATTATGCCTCCGAAGTCTGTGTGAAAGTTTCAACCGATGCTGTGCAGATATTTGGTGGATACGGATATACCAAAGACTTCCCGGTAGAGAAATTTTACCGTGACTCCAAACTATGCACAATAGGCGAAGGCACTTCTGAAATTCAGAAGATGGTCATAGCAAGAGAGGTCTTGAAATAACTCCCGACAGTTTGTTTTAGCTAGAATATTCGATTCGGCACGGTTTTCTATTACTTATTGGATAAGTAATGTTAAAATCATTCTCATGGGTTATTCTTTTATTTGCACTTATGGTTAGAGGGTTTGGGCAAAAAGCGCCCGAAAAGGTATCAGCCAGTCTGTGCAAAGACTATGCTGGATATGTTCCGTACAAGCCTGAATACATGCCAGTGAAACGCGTTAGACTGGTCTTACATTTTTTTCAGAAAAATGATGGTAGCGGGAATTTGCAGAATATCCCTGCGCACCGGGAATTTATTAACAGGATCATTAATCACATGAACAGTGAGTTCATTACTTCCCAGGAAATGAAACCCTACCCTGACAGTTTAAAAGTCCCAATTTTAAAGGATAAAAGGATACGGTTTGTGGTAGATACTATTTTATTCCATCGCGATGATTCAGTCTGGAATTTCAGGGCAACTACCGTAGCATATAATTCCTTAACAGCAGATTCCTTTTTTGACGAAGGAGAAGCCCACAAAAGAGCTGAGTGGATGTATGATAAATATGTAAGGGACAATTCCCGTTTGCCCTTAAGAGAAAAAGACTCAGCGGTAAATATCTTTTTTATTGATCTGGGAAAATTTGATGGCCGGGGAATGACAGCAGTGATAGGTAGCAAAAGATGGATATATTGTGCGGGTGCGTATGGTAATTGGATAAAAGACACCATTCATCCAAACCACTGGGGACCAGCCATGATACTTGCCCACGAACTTGGCCATGCTATGGGCCTGGAGCACCCTTATGATAATCATCAATGTGCTGACCTGCCTTTTACTGCAAAAGGTGTTACCACTAACCTAATGGATGGATGGCCAAACGGCGGCAATGCTATTACGCCATGCCAGCTTGGGACTATACACTATAATTTAAGCGGCTATTACGGAGATATTGGCAAGGCCGTAATAAGAGATTGGTGTATGTACCACCCTGATTCTGGAATGCACATTACCGGCGATACGGTTGTATTTAGTGGGTCAAGGTACTTGTGGGGAGATCTATATATAGAACGAGGAACGGTATTAATTGTAAAATGCATTCTCTCAATGCCGCCGCATTCTGATATTTATATAAAAAAAGGGGGCGTAATCATTGTGGATGGCGGTACTATCACCAATGTCTGCGGGCAAAAATGGGGAGGCATAAAAATGGAAAAAACAAAACGTAATAAAAGAAAACCAAAATTCAAAGTAATAAATGGCGGACAGATATTGCAAAACAGTGAACCGGTAGAGAATGAATAAAAGTGAAAGAAATTTAGCTATCTACCGCTTTTTTGCGTATGTTTGTATTGATTTTGAAGCGAATTATCTCCATATCACTCATTTTTGGCATTGTACTGCAATCTTTCAGTACTGTAGGCATCTATTTATATTTCCAGGCCAATCAAAAATATATAGCTGAAAACCTTTGCATAAACAAGGCGCGTCCAGAGATGAAGTGTGATGGCAAGTGCCAGCTTTGCAAAATGCTTAAAAAAGAGGAATCTAAAGAAAAGCAGCTCCCGGGTTCCATTAAAGACAAAAATGGCGCTGACCTGTATTGCCAGGAATTCACTTTATTGAATTTTAATCCATTAGAAACTATTTCTTCCATCAATAATTCTTATTTCCAGCGCCAGTATATAGCGCCATCCGGGGCTATATTCCATCCCCCGCAATTTATCGCCTGATTTTGATGTTCTAAATCTGGACAAATACCGTATATACTACTGTATAGCGTTATTGTCTTTTATTGATTTGCTAAAGTCTGCATTGACTTTATAAATCATAGTTTATAATTCCCGTCCGAACGTAATAGCCGGGCGGACATAATTCAAACAGTGTGATAAAGATTAAAAAAGTATATTATATAGTAATATCCTGTATTTCAGTTTTGCTGTTCTGCACAAATGTGAACGGACAAAGTAAGCTACAGGTTAAAAGCATCGATACAGCTGACGACCTGCCGGCCTGTTGCAGGGGATTAGGTTGCGCCTGTGCTTATGACATGACGCCTGAGGGCGTAATGTACGGCCATACCCACGAAAAAGGCATGTTTATGCTGTCTGCAACGTATATGGATATGAATATGGGTGGAAATATCCAGGGGGCTTCACCAATATCCAATAGTAGCTTGTTTAACCAGGGCTACCAGATGGCTGCCCCGGGCATGAATATGCAAATGGTAATGCTCATGGCCATGTATGGTGTAAGTGATAAATTTACGCTGATGGCGATGGGCGGCTATTCGTACATGAAAATGCCCATGACCATGCTTTTGGAAGCTAAAAACGGCGTTCAGTATATGAATATGTATGGTGGTGGTGGCATTTACGAAATGCCATTCAGTGAGATGGGACTAAACAAAACTATCGCTTATAGCCACTCCTCCGGTTTAGGCGATATAAGTATAAGTGGTATATATAATGCTTATAGCCGGGCTGGGCAAAAAGTGCTGCTTACTTTAGGCATCAGTCTGCCCACCGGGAGCATAAATGTACCCAATACATCAGGTATGTATGGCGCCACCACTGAATATTCTATGCAGTTAGGCTCCGGTACGGTAGATTACCTGCCTGCCATAACGTATATACATACTATTGGCAAAACATCCTGGGGGGTATCCGGGTCAGCGGTAGTAAGGAGTGGCTATAATGACATGGGGTATAAACTTGGCAATGCCGAAACCATTACTACATGGGCCGCCCACAAACTCAGGCAATGGTTGAGTGTTTCTATCCGGGCAGAGGCAACTAACCAGGGTACAATACGTACTGTAACGGGCAGTGAAGCTGAGAATTTTAACTACAGCGAACCGGATGCAGGCATTGCAAATTCCGGCGGGCAGCACGTAAATGCGTATGCAGGCGTAAATTTCTACTTAAATAGTATAATAAAAAACAGCAGGCTTGCCGTTGAATATGGCCTGCCGGTTTATCAAAACGTAAATGGCATACAAAATGCTACCACAAATATGCTTTATGCAGGGTGGCGAATATCTTTTTAGAAACAAACTATAACTTAAACAAATTTAAAAAAAAAGAAAATGAAAAATAATGTATTAAAACTAATGTCTATCGCCGTACTCGCGGTATTATTTTCAATGGGCGTAAGCTGCTGCAAAAAGGACAACAATAATAATAACAATAGCAGTAACAATAATTCACAAGGCAACGGTACTATCCTTTTCCATCTGCATACACAGTTTGATACCACCGAAATGGCTACCATAAGTGTGCCTTATGGCCCGGGTGACCCAAGCATGTGGGGGTCTGTAGAAACAGGGGGGCGCCAGATAAGGCTCAAATTTGCACAAATGGAAATTTCGCAGGTAAAACTCAATAAAGGGAATACTGCCAGCGGTCCGTTTTATAATATTGCTGATTTTAGCTTTGTAAAATCAGTAGACAGTGAGGTATATACCATAAGTACTAATGTGCCATATAACACTTATGTATCCCCTGCCTACAGCATTGGCCTGCCTGCCGACACTAACGACCTTAATCCAAATTCTTTTCCAACCGGAAGTTATTTAGGCCCGAATTATCTGGATATGTGGACAGGTAACACAAATACCGGTTACTGGTGGATCAGGTTTGAAGGCTGGGTAGATACATCTGCATCAGGCACTGATTCGGCCATGTGTCCTTTCAATTTCTCCATTTCTTCAGCGAATACCCCAGGTAACCTGCCAATTAATATTGTTTTGCCACCGCGGGGCTCTGTAGCATTTCCTTCTTATCCGGCGCTTACTGCCCAGAACTCTGTCCTTACCATGCATAATATTATCAATTATGCCTATTTGTTCAATGGTATATCCCTTAAAGGCGCCAACCGTACCCAGTTAAGTACATTGACTAATACGTCATTAGCAGCACAAATAGTTAAAAATGCTACTATAGTCGGGCCATTGGGCAGTAAACCTACCGGCTATTTTATTGTTTATGAAGAATAAATTAAATAGCTAAACAGTTAAATTGTTATGGAATTATAATAACCCTCATCCTGTTTCTTTATTTGATTGATATTGAATGGGATGAGGTTAATTAAGAGATATGATGAGAGGTTTTAAGATTATTTTTATTCTCGCCGGTTTAGCCATAATTGGCATTAGTACGCAATGCACTTATAAAAAATGGCCTGAAGCCCCTTCAACTTCTGTCCCAGATACTATTTCTTTTAATAAGCAGCTTGAACCTCTATTCATTGCCTATTGTACCACAGGGCCATGCCATAATGCGAATTACGCCTCTTATAGTCCTAATGCTGTTTTTAGCCTTGATTCGTCCGTAGCATATACTTCTTTACTTTACGGCGGCCGCGGATATGTGGTTCCCGGAAACCCTGGGACCAGTATTCTCTACCAGGATGTAAATGACAGGGAAAGCAGTTCTTATGGAATGCCGCAAAACCCTTATCCTCCATTAAGCGTTGCCCAGGTGCAGGAAATATATAACTGGATACAACAGGGCGCTAAGAATAATTGATGTCGAATAATGCAAAACGAAAACTATTATATAGTTGTTATTCGTATATATTTTAAAATTAAGTGTTAAAAACGCCAGACTAAAAAACTTTTAGTAATTTTACTTTAAATATCAAATAATATGAAAAAGACAGCGCTGCGGATTCTCTTATTTTCCTTAATACTCGGAGTAGGGCTTGGTTTGGGCTGTTGTAAAAAACCTGATAAAACCACTACTAATAACAATGGTACTTTAGTCTTAAAATTTCATATTACCGGAGGGGGCCAGCCTTTTGCTTTAAACAAAGCCATTTTAAATACAACAGGCCAGCGTTATTATTTTAATATATTTACTTTTTATGCTTCCAATGTTACATTAACCGGCAATGACAGCCAATTGCTTTCATCTATTTTACTTGTAGATACATACCCAGGTGATATTTCAAATAACCCGGCGCAGGTAGATACTATTTTTACTTTCAATGTACCTGCCGGGTCCTATTCAGGTCTTAAGTTTGGCATAGGGCCGGATGCGCAACAAAATCAGCAGGGAGGTGGGAGCTATGCATATAGTAATTATCCTGCAAATAGCCCGTTAGGTGATTATTACGCTCAAAGTGGAAATCAATTATATTGGAGTCCAAGTTTAGGTTACCTTTTTTTCCTTGCACAAGGTTATTTTGATTCTTCAGCCAATAATGCAGGTAGCATCAATCAGCAATTTGCTTACCATTGCGGAACTGACACTTTCTTCAGTACAAAAACGATTGCAAGCACTATCCAGATAACTGCCGGGGCAACTACTACGTTTACTATCAACCTCGAAACAAATGATATATTCAATGCGCCCAATCCCATTAATTTAAAAATTCCTGCAAATGATGGCACCCATACTTACGATAACGCTCCACTGGCGAAAGAATTATTGCAAAACCTTAATGCAGCATTAAAAACTAATTAGTTTTTTGCTGATGTCGGTTATGCCACAACCCATTAATCTTAATTTTATTAAGCCTTTGGACAATAAAAAACCGAATAAACCGTAAATTTGTCATAAGGTTTATAATTATAGAAATGGGAAGAGCCAGTTTAAAGTCAATTTATATCGTTATCGTATCACTATTATTTACAGTTGGCTTTAATTGTTGCAAGAGAGACAATGCCCCCATACTTCAGCCTCCTCCCGTGCATGATATTTTTTTTCGACTGTACACCTACTTTGACAGTACCGCGGTAAACTTTGACAATGGCGGCCCTGATACTGCCACGTCTGTGGAAACAAAAGGCCGGAAAATAGCCCTCAAAGCTGCAAGGATAATTATTTCGGATGTAAGATTCAACCATGGCAACAATACCTATTATACAGTGCCTGATTTTGCTTTTGTAAATGCGATTGATACTACAGAATACACAATAACCCAACAAATTCCTTATGGCACATATACTATCCCATCCTTTAAGCTGGGCCTCCCGGCAGATAGCAATGACCTGACGCCAGGTTCTTTTCCGATTGCCGGTTATTTAGGAGCCAGGTTTTCAACTATGTGGACTGGCAAGACTACTACAGGATATTACTGGATAAAATTTGAAGGCTGGGTTGATACGTCAACCGCCGGTACAGGTCCGGCCACATGCCCATTCAGCATCCTCATTTCCGCGGCTAATTCTCCTGAAATACCTATTGTTTTGTCAGCTTTGGAAGCATTAGATTCGGATAGTGCATTCGTGGCCTACCCGCCTTTATCAGCTTCTAATCCCCGGATCACAGTGAGCATGATCATCAATTATGCTTATTTATTCAATGGTGTAAACCTTGTACATGCCACTCCTGCCATGCTTAATACCACCCTTAATCCAACTTTCGCTGCTACTGTGATACAGAATGCGAAGGTAACCGGAAGCGTATATAGCGGCATGACAGGTAGTTTTATCCATTATTCGCAATAAACGGGCTTAATTATTGGAAATAATTGTTTTGTAAGAATAATAAACCCTTCTCCAGAACATTATTGCTACCTGGATGTTTTAAAAATATTATGCAGGTAAACCATGAAATGGATACGCTCATAGAGCAACTTAATGACCTCCGCAAAAGAGGTTTTACAACGGAATTCAAACCCGAAAAAGGCTATTTGCTTGCCTCGGGAACTACTAAAAAGTTTATGCCCGCGGATGTGAAAATAGTGGAACATCACCGGTTTGAAGGCGAAAGCAGCGCTGATGATATGTCTATAGTGTATGCACTTGAAGGTGTGGATGGAACAAAAGGTGTTATTGTCAATTCATTCGGGATATATTCCGACCCGGTAGTTGATGAATTCATCAAAAAGATAGAGTAGCGTCAATATAAGCAGATCAATGAGATAAAATGAGTATTATTGAATCCCTTACCACTTCAAATCGCTGAACTTCCTTATTCCCCTTAAGAAATATTTGAATACAATGCTGTGCGGATAAATACCGGTGTGGCTTCTTTTGACGATAGTATGTTGTGCGGCTTTGCGCTTTCGCATCCACAAGCCTAACACACTATAAATATGGCCATGTGCTCTAAGTATGGCCCAAAACTCTTTGAAATTTCCAATAAATAAAGCCCTTAATCCTGCTATACCATCAAGTACCATGCGGGCAGGCAATTTCCACCACAGCTCGCTGCCAGGAAGATTTTTTATAAGCATTAAGGTATTGTTTTTATAGTTGCGGAATATTTTCTGCGGTGACCCGTAAGTTATCACCGAACCTCCCACATGAAAAACTACTGCCTGCGGACAGACCATTACTTTATATCCGGCATTTTTCACGCGCCAGCTAAGGTCTATATCTTCCATGTGAGCGTAGTAGTCGTTGTCCAACCCACCAAGCCTGTGATATAGTTCTGCTCGAATAAACATACAGGCGCCGGAACACCAAAAAACTTCTCTAATATCATCATATTGCCCCCGGTCATCTTCAAGGGTAAAAAATATCCTGCCCCGGCAAAAAGGATAACCGTATTTATCCATAAACCCGCCTGCTGCGCCAGAATATTCAAACAGGGCCCTTTCCTTATAAAACCTGATTTTTGGCTGGGTTATGCCAATAGTTGGGTCGTTATCCATCAGGTAAATAATAGGCTCTATCCAGCCCGGCGTTACTTCCACATCCGAACTTATCAATACATAATAATCGGCTTTTATCTGGGAAAGGCTTTCTACATAGCCGTTAGTAAAACCATGGTTTACGGGAAGACGAATGAGTTTTACTTCCGGGAAATTTTCCTGTACAAATTCATAAGTACCATCAACTGAAGCGTTGTCAACAATATACAATTCTGAATACTTGGGCCTGGTTTGTAAAATGGGGGGAATAAATTGCCTCAGCAGATCTTTGCCGTTATAGCTGAGGACAACGATTGCCAACTTAGCGTGGCTTTGGCTATTCAAGGGTTGTTTTATTTACTATTGTGCTGCAATATTACGCATTTGCCACTTCTAATGAAAATTTTAAAAAAAGGAACGGCCAGATTATGTGTTTTTTATTTTGTGGCTTTTCGATTTCAAGGTTGTTTATACTATTGATAATAATAATATTAGCCTTGACTGTGGATAATTAACGGTTTCCCGGCTCACCTTGTAAAGCTAAAAAATATACTTTTGCTTTTGTAACCAATATAAGAGGGCCAAAAATATTTTGAAAAAGGCAATACTTTTTCTTTTCTTTCAAACACTATTTATTTGCTATGCAGGCCCTGAGCTGAAAGTGCATATTGGCAATGCTACATACTATGCCGGCAGGTTTGAGCACAGGCGTACCAGCAATGGCGAGCGATACTGCAAAGACAGCCTCACCTGTGCCACACGGCTCTATCCATTTGGTACAATGCTGCTTGTAACCAACCTCTCAAATAACAAATCTGTAATAGTAAGGGTAAATGACCGGTGCCCTTATCGCCGCAACCGTATCATTGATTTGTCGAAAGCTGCTGCAACAGAAATAGGCATGCTAAGGGCTGGCAGGGCAAAGGTGAGGCTTGAACCTTTAACAGGGCAGGAACTAATGGCTGTGAAGCTTACTCAGGTTATAAAAGACACGGTAAAATCTGTCTCCAAAATTGAACCTGAAAAGAAAACTGATGAGGTAATTGTCAATGGAGAATATGGTATACAGGTAAATTCTTTTAAGGATAAAAAGAACGTAAAGCACGAACTGGTAATGCTGCATAGAAAGGGCTACAGCAATATCTTAACCATACCGGGAATCTATAAAAAGCAAAAAGTAACCAAAGTAATTGTGGGCCCATACGAAACCAAAAAGAAAGCCAGGCAAGAACTGGAAAAGGTTGTAAGCAGCGGGTTTAAAACGGCTGTGCTTGTAAAATTGTAAGGTAATTAAAGCCATTCAAAAAAATCACATTAAAGGAACGCGCATTTCCCGCGAAAAAATTACTTTTGAAAACGATTAAATAAATGCAATGAAAAAGCTATTGCTGATAAGGCACGCTAAATCAAGTTGGCTGGACCATACGCTTACTGATTTTGAACGCCCCCTGAATGACCGGGGAAGAATTTACGCACCAATGATGGGAGAATTGCTTGCAAAGCAAGATGTAAAGCCCGATATTATTTATTCCTCACCTGCCAACCGCGCTCTCGCTACTGGAAGGATCATTGCAGAAAAACTCAATTACCCGCTTGATGACATTATCGTAAAAGAAAAAATATACGAAGGCTATCATCATGATCTCATGCAGCTAATCCATGCCCTTGATGATAAATATGAATACGCCCTGTTTTTTGGGCATAATCCCGCTTTAACATTCCTGGCGGAGCAACTTACCCGGCAGGAGATTGGCAATATCCCTACCTGCGGCGTATATGGTATCAGTTTTAAGTGGGATAAATGGAGCGATATCCGTGAAGGTGACGGCGAAAATTTCCTTTTCATGTACCCCAAAAAAGATTTGAAAGGCGAAATACAGAAATAATTTCCTCCCTAAAAATCTACCCTTTTTTTCATAATTTGCTCCCTCATGGAAGATATTATCAAAGTGCTCGACAAAGAGTTTGAACTCTATATCACCGAAACTGAAATCCAGGAGCGGATAGGGCAGTTAGCAGAACAAATCTCAAAAGATTTGAATGGCCTTAACCCCATATTCATTAGCATATTAAACGGCGCATTCTTCTTTACGGCTGACTTAATGAAAAGGCTGGGATTTGATTGCGAACTGTCTTTTGTAAAAATTGCTTCATATCAGGGAATGGAATCTACTTCAGACGCCAAAACTCTAATAGGTCTGGATGAAAACCTGCAAGGCAGGCATATAGTTTTGTTAGAGGATATTGTAGATACCGGATATACTATTCATAAGCTCCGCGAATGGCTGTCAGAAAAGAACGTAGCAAGTATCCGCACTGCGGCGTTGGCTATAAAAAGAGAAACCATGAAAATAAATGTACCCGTAGAATATATTGGTTTTGAGGTACCAAATGTTTTTCTGGTAGGATATGGTTTAGATTATAATAAATATGGCCGTAATTATACGGGAATTTACAAATTAATTTAATTTTGAAAACGCTGGAGTTAACAATGGATATTTTTGATTAACAATTTAGCAGTTTGACAATTTAACAATTTACTAAGATGCTCAATATAATATTATTTGGCCCTCCGGGGGCTGGCAAAGGTACACAGGCTGAAAAGCTGATAAAGAAATATAACCTGGTACATCTTTCTACCGGCGATTTGTTGCGCTCAGAAATAGCACAGGGCAGCCCCCTTGGCCTGGAAGCCAAAAAGCTGATGGATGAAGGTAAACTAGTGCCTGATAGCGTAGTTATCGGCATGATAGAGCATAAAGTAAAAGCCAACCCAAATGCAGAAGGCTTTATCTTCGATGGCTTCCCCCGCACTGAAGCGCAGGCGGATGCCCTTGAAGTCCTTATGAATAGCCTCGGCAAACCAATACTTGGCCTTATTTCATTGGAAGTAGATGAAAAAGAACTGGTGCGCAGGCTTGTAGAGCGTGGCAAGGTTTCCGGCCGTAGCGACGACAATGAAGAAACAATACACAAGCGCTTTGTAGAGTATGAAAACAAAACCAGCGCTGTAGCCCATTATTATTCAAACCACAATAAGCACTTCCGTGTAAATGGCATCGGTGATATGGAAGAAATATTTGGCCGCATATGCAAGGTGATAGATGGGCTACAGGTAGGAAGCAAATAATTACCTGCCTTTCCCACCCATTTGCGAACTTATATCCTGTATTTTATAGCCAGACACGTCAAATAAACTTGCATCTACGCTTCCTGCCTTTATATTTGTGTATGTAATAGTAGATACGTGGCCATCCTGCTTGCCGGTAATAATGCACTTAATAGGGAAACCTTTAAAATCAGCATATTCATTAGCCGGCCTGCCGCTTCCTCTTGATAAAGATGCAAATGCTTTTGAAACTGAACTGAAGTCTATATCCACATCATTCGTTATCCAGTTTTCAGAAGTACCCGTTTTACTATCAGACAATACTTTGCGGCACTTATATCCATTTATCGTCTGATATTCATCTGTGAAGGTTACTTTTGGTTCATCTGTATTTGCTTGTACAGCTGATGCCATTTGGTCAAAAGGCATTTTCATGGCTGTTTTTTTATCATCATCAATCATATACATGGCATGATCATCAGCGTTCACGATTACCTTTATTTTCTTACCGGGGTTGTTGCTCATGGTGGTTATTGCAAGCATATTAGCCCCTTTTAAATAACATTCGGAAGTTGTTACCTGTTTGTCTTTTGAATTTTCCATCCGCATGGTGAAGCTACCCGAGGTACTTTTTTCCGGCGCAGAAAATGAGAATAAAAAACTAATAAATACCGCTAAAAATGCTGTTTTCATGGTTTATATATTTTAACTTCAAATATAAAGAAAAATACTGAATTTTCATATTGTTGTAAAACGCTATCATTTAACCCCTAACATACAAATTGTCATATTCTGCCCATTTTGACGTAATTTTGTATTAATTATATAATTAATAGCTTAACAACTAAAACCCAACACCTAAAACCTAACAACCTACTCCCCATGTCTGACAATAATTTCATTGACTACGTAAAGATAAACTGCCGCACCGGCAAAGGCGGGGCAGGTTCCGCGCATTTGTTCCGCGACAAGATGAACAGCCGCGGCGGCCCCGATGGCGGCGATGGCGGCCGCGGGGGCCATATTGTCCTGAAAGGCAATAAACAGCTTTGGACCCTCCTGCACCTGAAATACCGCAAGCACGTGATAGCCGGAAACGGCGAGAACGGTGGCAGCAGCGGTAAATCAGGAGCTTATGGGCGGGATGACATCCTCGAAGTGCCGCTGGGTACTGTAGCCAAAGATGCTGAAACCGGCGAAACCCTTTTTGAGATAACCGAAGACGGCGAAGAACGGATACTCGTGGCAGGTGGCAGGGGCGGCCTTGGCAATACCCACTTCAAAAGCGCCACCCACCAAACACCGCGTTTCGCGCAGCCCGGCGAAGAAGGCAGAGAGGAATGGAAAATTTTGGAACTGAAAGTGCTGGCCGACGTTGGGCTGGTTGGTTTCCCGAATGCGGGAAAGTCCACTTTGCTATCCGTATTATCTGCCGCTAAACCCAAGATCGCCGACTATCCGTTTACTACCCTTGTGCCTAACCTTGGCGTGGTAGCCTACCGCAATTACAAATCCTTCGTGATGGCGGATATCCCGGGCATCATAGAAGGCGCGCATGAGGGCAAAGGGCTTGGAACCCGTTTCCTGCGCCACATAGAACGGAACTCCATCCTGCTGTTCGTAGTACCGGCAGATTCAAACGATATTGCTGCTGAATACGCCATACTGCTGGAGGAACTGAACCTGTACAATCCTGAACTGCTTATCAAAGACCGTGTTCTCGCCATTACCAAATGCGACCTGCTTGATGAGGAACTCAAAAAAGAGATCAAAAAGACGCTGCCTAAAAAGATACCCCATGTATTCATTTCTTCTGTCGCCCAAACCGGCCTGGAAGAACTGAAGGATGTGCTTTGGAAAAAGCTGAACGGATAAAAAAGGGTAAAATTTTCCATTAAATCTAAGTTTTATTTTTTCTATAATAGATAAAAATAGATTTTTTTACACCTGGTTACTTGCATTGGCACTTTTTAATTTAATGGAATTGGGTGTGTTTTTCCATTAACCATCTATAACCGTCTCCTCTAAAATAGAGAACATCTAAAGGGACAGCACCCTTTAGATGCGATAATTGCTTAAAATATAACTAAATGTCATTTTATTCCGGCATTATTAGAGGCCATTTCGCTCAAAACAGCGTTTTAGCTATCCACTATTCACTGTCTTAACAATAAATAAAACCAGCGCAACTGGCACGAAATCGTTTTTTCGCTCTGCTAATATAGTCAATCCTTTCCATATTTCCAAATATTACAAACCTTTGTCTTTCGTATTTCGTCCTATAGAAAAACAACCAACCGTTTGCGTACTTATAATACAACCTCTCTCATCCGGTCAATCATCATTTTAGCTGTTCTTATCTGCCTTCAATCCTGTTCGCCTGTATTACAGCTACCTGTTACACACAGTATTCCTATGTTGAGTAATCAGGGTGAAATAGAAGGCTCTGCTAATATCGGTGTTACAGGCCTGAATGTGGATGGTGCTTATGCTTTGACCAATCATTTTTTTGTCGGTGGTAATTTTAACACCTCCGGTATAAAAATGTACGAATTGAATGGGGGATTTTACGCCCGGACATCACCGCTTGGCAGAATTGAATTGCAGATAGGGGCCGATTTGGGCAGCCAAAGTGGTAATGAATCTTATTATACACCCGATGACCATTTTCCTTACTGGACATGCAGTTATCATACAAATCTGAATTCTATCTTTTTTCAACCTATCATGGCTTCAATTGGAAAGGTTGGCGAAATTGGGTTTGGTTTTAGGTTTGAATATACTTCCTTTCCCGGTTTCTATTTTGAATCACAGGACTTTGATGGGTCTCCCAGTGGCGCTACATCTACTATTGTAAACAGTTGGAACAATCAATTATTCTCAGGAGCAATGCTTTATTGGGCTATAGGCAATCGACATGTCAGATTAAAGATGCAAGTTGAAGTTCGAATTCCGAATTATAATTCCAGCAGTTATTTATTAACGCCCTTTCAACCTTATTATAGTATTAATTGTATCATAGGTCTCCAGATTAGGCTTTTTAACCGTTGGGAAGAAAATAAACCAAATCCTATCATATATCAGTAATTTATCAGAACTTTCGGGAAAATAAAACCAAAAATACAAAATGAAAAACAGCCATACATTCAGAATTGCCTTTGGTTTCAGGGTAATTGGTTTGGCATGGCTTCTTCTCGGCCTTCAATCCTGTTCTCCTGTATTACAGCTACCTGTTACACACGGTATTCCTATGTTGAGCAATCAGGGTGAGGTTGAATGCTCGGGCAATTTTGCTGTTACAGGACTGAATTTGGATGGGGCTTATGCGCTCACTGACCATTATTTTATAGGGGGAAATTATAATACACTTTTTTCTTTATATAATACTTATTATGGCAACAATACCGCCATGTATGAATTGAATGGTGGATATTACACTAAAACCTCCGAAACGGGAAGGTTTGAATTGCAGGTTGGGGCTGGTTTTGGTAACACAAGCGGTAGTTCGATATACTATACCGAAGATGAAGCGTCCCCCTACTGGACCTGTAATTATAGTACAAATATGAATTACTTTTTTTTACAACCTTCAGTGGCCAAAGTTGGTAAAATAGGTGAAATAGGGTTTGGCTTAAGGCTTGAATATATGTACTTTCCTAATTTCTATTCCCAGATTCAGGAGTATTATGGCGACCCCAATAGCCCTAACCCACCACCCACTATTTTATATAACATGCCCGATGAATTTTCAATTGAACCAATATTTTATTGGGCAGTGGGTTATGATATTGTAAAATTCAAAATGCAGGCGGGGCTTTTAATTTCTCCGGGCGGTGAGGGCTTTTTTACCCCGTTTGATACCTATCAAAATGGTTATGTAGGTATTGGCCTGCAGGTGCGGCTCTTTAATAATTGGAATGAGGAAAAGCTTATAAAAGAGTCTAAAAAGAAACCCAAAGAAAAGACGGAATACAAATTTCAATTTTGAATTAAAACTATCCGAAAATAAACATTATGCTAAATAACACTCCTTTGTGTAAGATTAAAATAAGAGCAGTTTTAGCTGCTCTTATCAGCCTTCAATCCTGCTCGCCTGTTATTATGAATATACCTGTAACGCATAGTCTCCCCATGTTGAGCAACCGGGGCGAAATTGAGTGTTCTGGGAATTTTGGCCTTACAGGCCTAAATGTCGACGGAGCGTATGCATTGACAAATCACTTTTTTGCCGGGGGTAACTTTAATACGTATGACCATTTAAAAATGTATGAATTGAATGGAGGATATTATCTCAAAATCAATCAAAGAAACAGGTTCGAACTTCAGTGCGGCGGCGATTTGGGTAGCCAAAGCGGTAAAGGTGAATATACTACAATCGATGATTATGGTAATATTTATTCATATGCTATGTATAGTTTTCAAACACATTATGCATCCATGTTTATACAACCTGCTTTAGCTAAAATTGGCAGGATCAGCGAATATGGAATAGCATTGAGGTTTGAACTTATGACCTTCCCGGGATTTTATTGTGAAACTCAGGAAAATTTTGCAGCAACTTGGATGCCCCCTGCTAATACTTTTATAAATAACTGGAACAATCAATTGTTCGTAACACCTATACTTTTCTGGACTATAGGGTATAAATACGTGAAAATTAAGCTGCAGTACAGTATCGGGGGTACAGTTCCGAACTACAATAATAACCCTTTGGAATTGATTTCATCTCCATTTCAACCATACCAAAACGGTTACGTTAGTATTGGCCTCCAGGTCAGGCTTTTTCACCATTGGGATAAGGAATAAGATTAAAAGCAATGCTTATTGCTAATTCCTAATTTATAATTCATAATAATTCCCCTATCTTCGTCTTTAAAAGAAACATTTTGGCAGCCCCAAAAAATAATACCGGCACTTCGCATTTGTATAAACGCATAGTAAAGGCCAAACGCTTTATCGATGATAATTTCGGCTCAGAAATAGACCTGGCATGGCTCGCTGAGGAAGCATGCTTTTCGCCATTCCATTTCCACCGCATTTTTAAAAAGATCTATCGCAAAACGCCTCACAAATACCTTACGGAAAAACGAATAGAGAAAGCGCAATATCTGCTTGCCAATACTACCCTATCCATCACCGAAATATGCGCCGCTGTTGGCTTTGAAAGCCTTGGATCTTTTAGCTTGTTATTTAGCAGGCATGTCGGTTGCCCACCCGTGATATTCAGAGATAAACTGGAGCGCCAAAAACAGGCGCTTGCCATTGAGCCGCTCAGGGCTATACCATTTTGCTTTATTGATAAATGGCAAAATACACTGCAAGCCTAAAAATAGCAATATTCGATAACTGCAGGCGGGATTCCTTTTCTACCTTTGCTAAAAAAATAAAACAATATGATAACGAAATTATCCCATGCCAATATTTTTGTGCTTGACCTTGACCAGGCTTATGATTTCTATGTGAATAAACTTGGCTTTACCGTCAGGACGGATGCCCCAATGGGCCCGGATGCGCGGTGGCTTACCGTTAGCCCCAAAGACCAGCCTGACCTGGAAATTATCCTCATCCCCGTACCGGGATATATGTTCAAAGGCGAAGATGCCAATAAAATGATCGAACTTATTAAAGCCGGGAAACTCGGCGCAGGCGTTTTCCAAACCAATGACGTATTTGCTACCTACGAAGAACTCAAAGCCAAAGGCGTAGAGTTTCAATCGCCCCCTGAAAAGAAATTCTATGGCACCGAAGCCATCATGAAAGACAATTCAGGCAATTGGTTCAGTTTGACGCAGAGGGAGGGGTAGAAAGAAGAATTATTTCTTGCCTTTGCTAAGGTTCATTAGACCTTTTTTCAAAATTACACCTTTGCCCTGTGGGAGTTTAATTGGGCCATTTTTGAATGCTAATGAAAGCTCCATTAGCCGAAACGCCAGGTGCATCCGTTCATTTGGTGTACGTTCGAGGCTCCTCAGTAGCCGTTGCCGGGCAATCTCTTCACGTGTTGTGCCGATGGGGTGTAAAATCAGTTTTGCCATAAGCAAATATACGGATTTTAAATTAACGTGAGTTCGATATTAGAAACAGCTTTGTTGGTTTAATTTACACAAAAGCCCCTCTCCAGCTCTCCCCAAAGGGGAGAGAGTCAGCGCTTTTCCAAGCTCTGGACGAATTCCAAACACTGGAAGAAAGTCTCCCCTTCGGGGAGATTTAGAGGGGCTTGAAAATCAAATAAATACATTATGAGTTATATCGAACTCACGTTAAATTAGATTAGATCCGCCCCCGAAAAGAAATTCTATGGCACGGAAGCCATCATGAAAGATAATTCAGGTAACTGTTTCAGTTTGACGCAGATGGAGATCAAAAAAAGAAGATACTAACCTCTTTTTAAAAAAGAACGAATAAAGCTTTTGTGGCCGGCTTGTATTCATCCTCATTTTCACGTCGAAATCTCATCATTTTCCTAATTGCATCTGGGTGTGCATTTTTAGCTATCTTTAAAACTTCTTTAGAAAAAGTAAATTGATGGTTATAACAAGAGACAAGCCAATAAATATATTCTTCGTCAAATTCTTTATTAATTATTTCCCTTATGGTTTTATCTTTATATTTACCAAAAGGCATTACAGTGTTTTTGGTATAATGTCTAATATCATCAATCTTTTTCGAAAAAGCGACTTCCTCAGGAGCGGGTATTTTTGTATAAAAACTGGTATCAATTAAATCCGCATTAGGTGGGGTTTCAGTCCTTCTTTTTTTAGTATTTTCTTTTGTTTGGTTACCTACATATTTTAATGCTAAATAAAATATAATAATATTAAGTATAATTATTGTTGCTATTATTATTCCTATAACTCGAATTATTCCTATTAATGCTCCCATGTGTTTAATCTAATTTATAGACACTATCACCAACAAGAATTCATTATTCTAACTCCCTCCTCTCGGGTGCATTTCAGAAAGTTCGATTCTTCACAGAGTTCGTGGCACCCTTTCCAAATCAATTCCTGATTCGATATTCAAATGTTCTCTTGTTCAGTTCCCTTTATATCTCATAAGGGTTCAAAACTTCAAGCCCATCTATACCTTTAAAATCCTTAATATTACGGGTAACAAGAGTCAGGTTATAGGTTAAGGCGGTAGATGCAATAACAGCATCAGGCAATTTAATAGAATGGGTTTTGCGAATATGAATTGTATGCCTGACTATTTCAGCATTTAATGTATTATACACTGTCGCTTCGGCAACGAATTTCTTTATTTGCAAATCGTCTTCCTGCGGGATTTTTTTACTACTGAAAAGTTCAATCTCTGTAATAACCGAAATAACAGGTTCTATCCCAAGCAGAAAGGTTTTGCCTTTTTCAGGAAGTTTACCACCTAAAAAGTCAATTACAGTATTTGAATCCATCAAATATCCCTTTCCCATTCGTTCCTGCTTTCTTCTACGTGTTTATGGAGGATTTCTGTTGTTTCATTAGAGATAACACCCCAAAATTTAGCCATAGTATTTTTTTCGGGCTTTTTTTCAATAAGTTCATCTGTGGCAAGGCAGGTAATTTCTAATTCCCTGCCGACATAATCTGTAGGAATAGTGAAGTGCAGATCTGTATTCTTAGGCGTTACAATGGTTCTAATCATTTGATTTATTTATAATACTTAACCGATTATGCAAATATATTGTTCCTGAATAAATAAGCCTATATTAATCCATACCTATTTTTCCTTATTCAATTGTTCGTCTGTTCAAATGTTCTATTGTTCACTTTTTCTACCCTATTTCTTCGCCTCAACCAACCCCCTATTTTCCAGCATAGGCTCTATGTTCGGGTCGCTGCCACGGAAATTGCGGAACAGGGTGGCAAGGTCCTGTGTATTGCCGCGTGACAATATCATATCGCGGAAACGCTGGCCGTTTTCACGGTTCAGACCGCCATGTTCTTTAAACCATGCAAAGGCGTCATCATCCAGCATTTCCGTCCACAGGTAGGCGTAGTAACCAGAAGCATAGCCATTGGCCCATATATGGAGGAAATAGCTCGTGCGGTAACGTGGAGGCACCTGCGGCAAATCAAGGTGGGTATTATGCAGCGCCTGCAATTCAAACGTATCAACATTTTGTAGCGGTTGGTCAGCGGTTATTTTATGCCATTGCATATCAAGGTCAGCGGCGGCAAGTATTTCGGTCAGCGCATACCCTTCATTGAAAGTGGCCGCTTTCTTTATTTTATCTACCAGCTCCTGCGGCATAGGCTGGCCGGTTTTGTAGTGTTTCGCGTAGTTATTGAATACCTGTGGATAAGACGCCCAGTGTTCATTAAATTGTGAGGGGAATTCAACAAAATCCCTTGCAGTAGCTGTACCGGAAAGGCTTAGGTATTGCTGGTCGGCAAATATACCGTGCAGGCCATGCCCAAACTCATGGAACATAGTAGTGACATCATCAAAACTGATCAGCGCCGGTTGGCCTTCAGCAGGCTTGGTGAAATTGCAGATATTGTAAATAACCGGTTTGGTGCCCAGCAATTTTGACTGGCCTACGAGGTTGTCCATCCAGGCGCCGCCATTCTTGTTTTCGCGTTTGAAGTAATCGCAATAAAACAGCGCCATAGATTTGCCGTCTTTATCAAATACCTCAAATACCCGTACATCAGGATTATATACCGGCAGGTCTTTGCGTTCTTTAAATGTGAGGCCGTAAAGCTGGTTGGCGGCATAAAATACCCCATTCTGGAGTACGCTGTTAATTTCAAAATAAGGTTTTACCTCGTTTTCATCAATATTGAACTTAGCCTTGCGTACTTGTTCCGAATAAAAATCCCAGTCCCATGGTTGCAACTGAAAACCGCCTTTTTGGGCATCAATTACTTTCTGTATATCAGCAGCTTCCTGTTTTGCTTTGGCGGTGGCGGCGGGTACGAGGCGGGAAATGAATTCCTCTACCGTTTCAGGCTTTTTTGCCATCTGGTCCATGAGTGTCAGGGAGGCGTAATTCGGAAATCCTATTAGTTTGGCTTTATCAGCTCGGATTTTAGCCAAACGGGATATAGTAGCGCGGGTATCGTTTGAATCATTTTTTTCTGCACGGTTCCAGGATGCCTCATAAAGTTTCTGGCGGGTAGCCCTGTTGGTGAGCGATTTTAAAAGCGGTTGCTGTGTGGTATTCTTTAAAGAGATCATCCATTTACCTGGCAGTTTAGCGGTTTTGGCAGCCGAGGCCGCAGCGTCCAGTTCAGCGTCAGAGAGGCCGGCCAATTCTGCTTTATCACTTACCACCAAAGCGCCTGCCCTGGTTGCCGCGAGTAATTGATTGGTGAACTTTGCCTCCAGGGTGGCATCTTCCGCATTAAGTTTTTTCAGGCTTTCTTTGTCATTGTCAGAAAGTTTGGCGCCAGACAGTTCAAACTTCTGGTAGTAGTATTCTACCAGCCGGTTAGACTCAGGGTCAAGTTTCAGTTGTTCCCTTTGGTTATATATAGTTTCGACCCGTTCAAATAATTTGGTATTCAAATAAATAGCATCATTGGCCGCAGAGAGTTTCGGGGCTTCCTCTTCCGACAGCTTTTGTAAAAAAGAATCAATATTAGCGCCAGACAACAGGTTAAAAACTCCGTTCACGCGGTGGAGTAGTTGACCGCTTTTTTCCAGCGGAATAAATATATTTTCAAAAGTAGGTGCATCCGGGTTTTCAGCTATGGTTTTTATTTCTGCCAGTTGCTGCTTCATACCTTCTTCCAGGGCAGGCCTAAAATCATCATCCTTTATTTTAGAAAAATCAGCCGTCTGAAACGGCAATGTACTTGCATTGGCAAAAGGATTGTTTGGTGACATAGTAGTATTGTTTTCAGCAACTTGCTTGCCGTTGTTATGGCATGACGATAACAGGGCAATAGCCGCTGCGCATAAAAAAATAGGGTCTATTTTCATGATCAATTAAAAATTAAGGGCGCAATATAGCAAAATAAATACTTTGAGAAAGAATCACGGGTTAAATGACTTTAAAATGACTTTAAAAAGTCTTTAAAAAAAAATTAAACCTTATATTATTGGAATTATTATTTTTGCCGCTTTAGAAGTTGATTCGGTATTTTTTTTGATTGAGATTGGTTTAGAGCTTTGATTTAAAACTTAGTTTACAAACAGTTACATTTACAGGTTTAAAAAAATGGGATCAAAAAATAAAATTCCGGAATTCCTTTCCGGCGGCGGGGAGATGGGTGAGCTTATGCGGAACTTTGACTGGAGCAAAACTCCAGTTGGGCCGATTGATAGTTGGCCTCAAAGTTTAAAGACTTTGCTTAGCCTTTTATTGAATTCCAAATTCCCGATGTTCTTATGGTGGGGCTCTGATTTAACGTGCTTTTATAATGACGCTTACCGCCCAAGTTTGGGAGAAAATGGTAAACACCCTACCCTATTGGGTAGCCCTGGTAAAGAGGCCTGGTCCGAAATTTGGTATATGATAGGCCCCTTAATTGAAAATGTCTTAATAACAGGTGAAGCAACCTGGTTTGAGGACCAACTGGTACCTATATATAGGAACGGACGTATTGAAGATGTTTACTGGACATTTAGTTACAGCCATGTGGTAGATGATTCCGGAAAACGCGCAGGCGTATTTGTTACTTGCACCGAAACCACCGAAAAAGTTTCACTTTTTAAAAGCCTTGAAGAAAGCAATACAAGATTTGTCAATAATATCAGGCAGGCCCCGGTAGCTATGTGTGTATTCCGTGGGGGAAACCATGTTGTGGAAATTGCAAATGGACCAATGTTGGAATTATGGGGCAAAAGAGCCGACGAGGTTTTGGATAAACCCATTTTTGAAGGGCTGCCCGAAGTAAAGGGACAAGGGCTGGAAGCAGTGTTAGAGCATGTATTCGAAACAGGCGAAAGATTTATCGCCAATGAACGCCCTGTGGGTTTGCCACGTAACGGCAAGGTGGAAACAGTATATGTTAACTTTACTTATGAAGCGTTGCGTGAACCCGATGGAACTATTTCTGGTATTGTGGCTATTGCTAATGATGTAACCCCGCAGGTAACGGCACGCCAGAAAATTGAGGAAAGTGAGCAGGACATGCGAAACATGGTACTACAGGCGCCTATAGGTATCTGTATTGTTGACGCAGCTACTTTAGTTAGTGAAATAGTAAACGACAGTTTTATTGAGGTAGCCGGCAAACCTTATGAAGAAATTGCCGGTAAGCATTACTGGGACACCTTTGCCGAAGCAAAACCCTACTTTGGATCTGCAATGGATTCGGTAGTTGAAGAAGGAAAACCATTTTTTGCCAATGAAGTGCCCCTGATGTTGATACGCCATGGCAAAGAGGAACATGTATTTGTAACTTTTGTATATGCTCCCCTAAAAACAGCGGATGGTAAAGTAAAAAAGGTTGCTGTGTGGGTGCTTGAGAACACACCACAGGTAATTGCAAGGGAAAAAATTGCTGAGGCCGAAAAAAGCCTTCGCAATACAATATTACAGGCTCCCGTGGCAATGTGCATTTTAACAGGGGAACAATATATAGTTGAACTTGCTAATGAGAAAATGTTCGAGCTGTGGGGAAGGCCTGCTACCGAAATGATGAACAAGCCATTGTTTGACGGCGTGAATGAAGCAAAAAAACCATGGTTTCGAGGAATTAATTGAAAGTGTGTACAAAACAGGCCAAACTATATCCAGGCAATCTGTTGCCACCACCTTTTTACGCAAGGCCAATTTAGAGCCCGGATATGTAGACGTTATATATCATCCCTACAGGAATACAAATGGGACCATAACTGGTGTGCTGGCTGTAGCCACAGATACCACACTCCAGGTGCTTGCGAATAAAAAAATTGAAGAAGCAGAAGAAAGGCTTCGCAATATGATTCTGCAAGCGCCGGTTGCTATGTGTATATTAATAGGAGGAAAATTTGTTGTAGAACTAGCAAACACAAAAATGTTTGAATTATGGGGAAAGACTTCTGAAGAAACAGTGGGGAAACCATTATTTGAAGGTGTGTATGAAGCAAAAGACCAGGGCTTCGAAGATTGGATAGGGAGTGTGTATAAAACAGGTGAAACCGTTTCGGTGGAAGGGGCGCCAGCTTTGTTGAACCGCAATGGGAAAGTAGAACAGGCTTATGCTACAGTAATATATCAGCCTTATCGGGATACAACCGGGTCCATAATAGGCGTAATTGCAATTGCAGTAGATGTTACAACACAAGTAGTTGCCAATAAAAAAATTGAGGAGGCCGAACAAAAAACAAGGATTGCCTTAAATTCTGCTGAACTGGGTATGTATGAAATAGTATATGCTACTAATGAAATGCATACAGATGCCCGCTTCAAAGAAATATGGGGTATTGAAGAAACCGTTTCCCGGGATAAGTACCTGGCAGTTATCCATCCTGATGATTTGCCTGTACGGGAACAAGCCCATAAAGAATCCTTAAAAACAGGACATTTGGAATACAGCTGCCGGGCTATTTGGAAAAACCAATCAATACATTGGGTTAAAATAAGCGGAAAAGTTATTTATGATGAAAAAGGAAAACCTGTAAAATTAATAGGGGTTATGCAGGATATTACATCCACGATTGAAACACTTGAACAAATTGCAGAAAATGAAAAAAAATTGAATATCGTTATTGAGGCAAGTGAGCTTGGCATGTGGGAATTGAACCTGAAAACCATGGAGGTTACTTATTCTGACAGGTATCTTGAAATTTTTGGTTATTACAGAAACCATAAAATAAAATATACAGAACTTATTGAACGTATTCATCCGGAAGACAGAGTAGGCAGGGAAAAAATGCTGAAAGAGGCATTTTTAAGTGGGAGTATTCATCACCAACACAGATTGGTTTGGAATGATAATTCAATTCATTGGATAGAAAGTAAGGGGAAAGTTTTTTATGATGAAGCAAACCGGCCCTATAAATTGGTCGGAACTATTAGGGATATTACATCAGAAAAACAACGGGAACACGAACTGCTTGAAAGTGAAGTAATTCTCGACAGGCTTGTAAAAGAGAGGACCTTGCAATTAGAGCGGTCAAATGAAGACCTTCAGCAATTTGCCCATGTCGCCAGCCACGATTTAAAAGAACCTCTTCGAAAAATTAAAATTTATACAAACAGGCTTAAAGAAGAATATACAATCCAGCTTCCTGAAAAGGCTCTTACTTTTTTTAACCAGATAACAGGCGCAAGCACCCGGATGCAAATGATGGTTGATGGTATTTTGTCTTTTTCTTCAGTAAACTCCACTGAGCGCCCGATGCAAAAAATAGACTTAAATAGAATCATTGATAATGTAGAAAACGATCTTGAAATTATAATTGATGAAAAGAAAGCAAAAGTGGTAAGCAATGGCCTCCCAAAAATAAAAGGGGCAGAAATATTAATTTACCAGTTGTTTTATAATCTTGTCAATAATTCTTTAAAGTTCTCAAAACCAGGTATAGCGCCCATTATTGAAATTACCTCTGAAATTATAACCCGTGGGGATGAAAAATTTGCGAAGATTCTTGTTTCTGACAATGGAATTGGCTTTGACCAGGAATATGCGGAGCAAATTTTTGGCACCTTTGCAAGGCTAAATGCAAAAGACCAATATGAAGGCACAGGGCTTGGCTTGACTTTGTGCAAAAAAATAGCAGAACGCCATAGCGGTACTATTGAAGCCAGGGGTATTGAAAATAACGGGGCAATATTTACTGTTATTCTGCCAATTGAACAAAAAGGAAAAACTATTTAGGGATTCTACTATGGAAAAAACACTTTTACTTGTTGATGATGATAATAGTGAATGGGACTTATTTAGGGAAGCTATTAGCCTGATAGACCCTTCTATTGTGTATTCCTCGGCAGAAAACGGAAAAGTAGCGCTGGAATTATTAGAGAATAACTTAAATGACCTGCCACAAGTAATTTTTCTTGATATTAACATGCCGGTTATGAACGGCTGGAATTGCCTGATTAAAATAAAAAATGATGAAAGATTAAAATATATACCAGTTATTATATATTCCACTTCCAGCCATCAAAGAGACGTAGATATGGCAATGGAAAATGGCGCTATTTGTTTTTGCGTAAAGCCAGAGAGTTTTAAAATGCTTGAACAAATTATCAAGGTTGTTTCAGATAATTTAGATGGCGATTTATTAGGCGCTTTAAAAGAGCACAGAGGTAGCATACCTAATTTCAGGGGAATAAAATAAGTAAGGAATGTCAGAAACAAGGCTTCTCTTGTCTTAATGGCTTTGAAGCCCCTGCCTGCTAAATTATATCCTATTCCCCCAGTTTCAGTACAGCCAGGACATATTCCCAATGAATGGTTATTCTATTTCGGCAATAACACTTTCAATATTAGCCTTTAATGATGGTAGATCATTGACTATAACTTGCCACACTAAAGTATTTGTAACTCCAAAATATTCATGAATCAGGACGTTTCTCATGCCTATTATTTGCCGCCATTCAATATCTGCAAATTTGTTAATGATTTCATCACTCAGGCTATTAGCCGCTTCGCCAATTATCTCTATTTGTTTTATGGAAGCAAACCTCATCATTGAGTTTTCCATAAAGGACTCAAAACTTGTATTTTGAGTATAATTTTCAATCTCTTTAATTGCGTCAATAATGTGCAACAGCCTTTGCTTATCACCAATTTTGTCGTTCATAAATTAGCTTTTTATCTTTTTCTATGAATGGGAGCAAGTATTTAGAAACTGAGTCGCTGGGGACAAGGTCAATTTTTTTATGAAGTTTTTCCTCCAAATCAAATTTCATTGATATAAAGGAAAGCCCAATATGTTGAGAATAATCAAGTTCTACTAAAATATCAATATCGCTATCGTTAGTAGCATCGCCACGGGAATAAGAACCGAATATAAACGCCCTGAAAACAGGTTTGCCCGAAAAATAGGTACTTATGAATTGAATATCATTTTTTGATAATATCATAATACAAAGATAAAAGTTTTAAAAACAAATTTATCCTACTCTCCCAGTTTTAGCACCGCCATAAATGCCGATTGAGGTATTTCTACATTGCCTACCTGCTTCATGCGCTTCTTGCCTTTCTTTTGTTTTTCCAGGAGCTTGCGTTTACGCGAAATATCACCACCGTAGCATTTGGCAGTAACGTCTTTACGCATGGCAGATATGGTTTCGCGGGAAATGATCTTAGCGCCGATGGAAGCCTGTATAGCAATTTCAAATTGCTGGCGTGGAAGTAGTTCTTTCAGTTTCAGGCATATCTTTTTGCCCCAATCATAAGCCTTATCGCGGTGAATGATGGCCGACAGGGCATCTACAGGTTCGCCGTTGAGGCGAATATCCAGTTTCACGAGGTGAGATTCGCGATAACCTACCGGGTGGTAGTCAAGAGAAGCATAGCCGCGGGAAATAGATTTCAGTTTATCATAAAAATCAAAAACTATTTCGCCCATCGGCATTTCAAAAAACAATTCCACGCGGGTAGGGGTCAGGTATATTTGATTCTTAATGATACCGCGCCTTTCCAGGCAAAGGTTCATAATGCCGCCAATATAATCTGATTTTGTAATGATCTGTGCGCCTATATAAGGTTCTTCTACCGACTCTATCCGGCTTGGGTCGGGCAGGTCGCTGGGGTTGTTTACAGTCAGGGCTTCACCGCGCGTTGTATTTACTATGTATGATACGTTAGGTACAGTAGTAAGCACCGTCATATTATATTCCCTTTCCAGCCTTTCCTGTATTATTTCCATGTGCAGCATCCCAAGGAAACCGCAACGAAACCCAAAACCCAGCGCGGCAGATGTTTCAGGTTCAAAAACCAGTGAGGCGTCATTCAGTTGCAGCCTGCCCATGCTATCGCGGAGTTCTTCATAGTCCTCCGTATCAACCGGGTATATACCTGCAAATACCATTGGTTTTACATTCTCAAAACCCTTAATCGCTTCTTCGCATGGCGCATCAAGATGGGTAATGGTATCTCCAACTTTTACTTCTTTGGCAGATTTAATGCCCGAAATAATATAACCTACATCGCCGGTATGTACCGCATTCCTTGGTTCTTTTTCTAATTTTAGGATACCTATTTCGTCAGCAG
>Ga0206827_1004_pt2 | contig 66268 bp, 58 predicted proteins | sample Alteio_BWOrgCont_77_FD_152852 | JGI IMG/M metagenome (GOLD analysis project Ga0206827, IMG submission 152852) | Enriched cells from forest soil in Barre Woods Harvard Forest LTER site, Petersham, Massachusetts, United States -... | ecosystem: Environmental > Terrestrial > Soil > Temperate forest >...
AAGCACAATATCACCAGCGATATTGAGGAGATTCCGATTCAGAAGGTGAATGAAGCGTATGAGCGCGTGTTGAAGAGCGATGTGCGCTATCGTTTTGTGATCGACATGGCTTCGCTGAACGCCAACTGACATACGGGGCAAGCGATTTATTGCTTGCCCTCCGTCATATTGATGTCGCGCTGGTGAATGCTGGCCTGCAGCTCCGGCACGACGCCGTCATTCACGATCACTTCGGTTGGCAGGCCCTGAACCAACATGCGGTGCGTCACTTTGGAACGCGCCGGAATCTGCACCCGCGCTGTTTGCGTCCCTGATTGGGAGCGAACTGTGAGCGGCACCTCGGCTGTGGCGTAGCCGTCATTCGCGAGATCGACGGCTACGAGGTACTGCCCTGCCTGTGAGGATGCTGACGGGTTGACGGCGGCGATGGAGTGGTCGGGCAGTCCCTTGTCGAAGTAGACCCAGTCATCGAAGAACCACTTCAGGTCTTTGCCGCTGGCTTGTTCTAAAAGATGCTCGAAGTATTCGGGCGCGGTGTCCTGCTTCGGATCATAGCCGCGCAGCGCGGCGGAGAGAGCTTTGTCTCCGGCGATGTCGCGCAGCATCCATAGCACATAGGTGGACTTGTTGCGATAGAAGACTGCGTCGGAGGCTTCGATGAGCGCCTCTCCGGCGCTTTCGCCGGGGCTTGAAGGTTCGCCGACGGCCAGCGCTCCGCGCGAGGCTTCAAGGTGCTCAAGCGCGGCATCCCGGCCTTTCGTCTGCTCGATCCAGAGCGTTCCGATAAAGTTGGCCACACCCTCATTCAGCCATTCACGCGGCGACTGAAAATAGGCGTGCGCCATGCTGTGGCTTAATGCGTTGGCCAGTTCCTGTGGTTCGAGTGCCTGCAGCCCAGCGGCGGTCACCGCGCCTTGCTCAAAGGCCGTATCGTGTTTGTCCGGCAGGTCTAAGAGGGTCAGCGGCTCTTTGGGCTTGTTGCCGAGCCATTGCTCGATGAGCGGCTGCACCATGGTTGCTGCTGTCAGATAGCCCTGGACGTTTGGTTCATCGTAGTCGGCTGCGAGAATGCGCAGGCCGTGGCCTTCATGCGCGATCCGGGTGGCGAGAAACAGGTTGAGTGTTCCAAAGCCGAGGCGCGTGGCGGGCAGCGAGAAGTTGACGACTCCCGGAAAAGACGCGGTTGGCGTCACTGCCGGGGCTGGAAGCGCGATAAAGTGGCCGTTGATGACGGCCGCGTTGGGCGCGGCGCCGATGTATTCGGCGGTTACGCGGACGGCGATCCGTGCATCCTGCTGGCGGAGCCTTTGCCGTCCGATTTCGGTGAAGAGCTTTGCGCCGTCGCCGAGTGCCTGCGGCACCGATGACACGGGATACCAGACCACGTCGCCGAAGCCGCGCAGGCCGGTGAAGTCTTCGGAGATTTCATCCCAGTCGGATTGTTGAGCGAGATCGGTTGGGGCGCCGATGTCTTCCAACCTCTTGGTTGAGGCGGGAATCGCGCCGCTGTAAACGATGTCGAGCGTCTGCTCTGACTTGGGCGCGAGTGGCTTCGACAGAGCGACGACTGCCTCGCGCAGTTGGCCGGTGTGATCGGCGTCGCTGTTGACGATCTGCTGATTGAAAGGGAGCTTCTGGCCCTCGATGCTGATGGTTTCAAACTTGAGCGATGACGAAAGCTGCAGCGGAAGCTGCGCGAGCGGCTGGCTGCTGTCGTTGCGGACCGTCACGTGGGCGCGGACAGCGATTGCCTGATCCTTGAGCTGCAGATGCACGTCGAGATCGTAGGCGGTGAAGGTCAGGGCTGATCGCTCGGCGTCGGTGACCTTTACGCTTGCCGTGAGCGATTCTTTTTCGTCGGCTTTTTGTTCGTCACTCGACGAGCGCGAAAAGAGAACTTTGCCATGTGGCGGAGGAAGCTGGTCTTCCTGCGTAGGCGGCTGCGCCTGATTTTGCGGGGAAGCCGGCTTGGCCGGGGTTTGCTGCGCGAAAACTACGGCACTGCATACGATTGCCGCGAGTAGCGGCCTTACTACCATCATGAACCTAGACCTTTTTGTACTTTTTCCCTGGGTGCCGCGGCTGCCTCCGGCTGCTCCTGAGCAGCGCGCCGCTGCCTTGCGGCCTCGTACAGAACGACCGCGCCGGCGACAGAAACATTCAGCGAAGCCACCTTGCCGGCCATGGGAATGCGCAACAAGTGATCGCAGTGCCGCCGGACCAGGTCGTGGAGGCCCGCGCCTTCTCGTCCGAGAACCAGTACACAGTTAGACGTGAAATCGAACTCGTCGTAAGACATGGTCCCGCGTTCGTCGAGCCCGACGCACCAGAGGTGGTGCTCCTTAAGCTGCTCGAGAGCGCGGCTCAGGTTCACGACGCGGGCGACGGGCACGTGCTCGGCCGCTCCGGCGGATGCCTTGATAGCCACGGGGCTCAGCGGTGCGGAGCGGCGCTCGGTGAGGATGACGCCGTCGGCTCCGGCTCCATCGACAGTTCTGAGGAGCGCGCCGAGGTTTTGCGGGTCTTCGACACCGTCTAAAGCCAGGAGCAGACGTGATTTCCCTTTCGGGCCTTCGAGCAGGTCTTCGAGTTCCAGCATCGCTTTGGATCGGACGATGGCGACGACGCCCTGATGGCCTGGGGTTTTGGCCAGCTTCGTCAGGTGGTCGCGCGGCTCAAAGCGCAGGCGGACGCCGGCTTCGCGGCAGGCATCGATGATGCGCTGCAGGCGCTGGTCATGCCGCTCGCGAGCGACGCAGACGTGGTCAAACTGGCGGCTTCCGGCGCGCAGGGCTTCCTCGACCGGATGCAAGCCGTAGAGAACTTCCATCCTGTTTAGTGTATCGCTTGCCGCATCCTATCTATCTGCCGGATAATGAAAGTGTTAGCGGATCGCTCCTCAGGCTGCGCCAGATGGTCGTTTCCGCCGAAGGAATTTGTCATGAGTCCGATTGAAAAAGTGCAGAATTTTCTCTCCAAGAGAGTCTTTGGCATGAGCACAGCTTCTATCTCGTTGACGACGCAGTCGCGACAGGAAAATGTCCTGATTGCGCAGGGACTGAAACGGCATGACGAAGGCTTGCTGGATGAGCTGATTGTGCAGTACCAGCATAGGCTGCTGCGGTACCTGCTCTACCTGACGGGAAATCGCGAGCAGGCGGAAGACCTGTTTCAGGAAACGTGGATGCGCGTGCTGATGCGCGGCGCGCAATACAACGGCAACGCCCGCTTCGATACATGGCTGTTTACGATTGCGCGTAATCTCGTGATTGATATGCGGCGCAAGCGGACCATGATGAGCCTGGAAGAGCTGTGCGAAAACGCCGAAGATGAGCGCACGTTCGAGGTTCCCAGCAATGGACCGAATCCGTTCGAGCTTTACCAGGGATATGAGAATGGCCAGCTTGTCGCCAAGCTGCTTTTGACGCTCGATCCGCTGCATCGTGAAGTGCTGGTGCTGCGCTTCCACGAAGAGCTTTCGCTCGATGAGATCGCCCATGTGACTGCGGCCCCCTTGTCCACTGTGAAATCGCGTCTGTATCGCGGGCTGGCTTCGCTGAAGCCTCGGCTTGAGGCGATGATGCGGCAACAGGAGGCATTGTGAACCACCTGGGGCCTCTTAAAAATTCACAGGCAGATTTGCAAGCTTCAGACCCGCAGATTGTCGAGATGCTTGCCGGCATGAACGCGACTGCCGCCATGCTGGTCGTCCAGCGGACACGCCGCGCGGTGATGGAGGCGGCAGCCGAATTGCGCGAGCAGCGACGGCGCAATCGCCGTAATACGGCCATCGTAGTGCTGACAATCGCCGTGCTTGCGATGGTACTGACGCCGGCCATCTGGAGCAGTGTGGACGATTTCCTCGGCGGCGAACAGTGGTTTGAATTGCCGGGCATGGTGATGGTGCTTGTGCTGCTTCTCTTTTCAACGATTGTTGCGGCGCTGATCATCGGCTTTAAAGGCCAGCAGCAGATGCAGGGGCGGCGATAGCAGGCGATGGCAGCGAATTATCCAAACCGGGAAGAGTCGCAGGCGTCCTTCTCCAGCGAGTTGAAGATGATTCCTCGCTGGTCGGTCGCTGCTGCGCTGCTGGCCTTCGTGGTCATGCAGTATCTCTTCTGGGTTGTGTTTCCGCATGAGCGCCATCATCCGGGACCGCCTTTTGGGCTGCGGCTTTACTTTGCGCTCTCATGGGGCGCGCTGGCGTCGCTTTACATGCTGATGGTGGGTTATATCAGCAACGATTCGCCTCGGCGCGGCATGAGCGTGCGCATCTGGATGATCATCTGCCTGGTGATGCCCGGAGGTATAGGCGCTGTGCTTTATTTCCTGCTCCGTCAGCCAATCATTTCGCTCTGCCCTGCCTGCGGCACGCGCGTGCAGAGCGAGTATCATTTCTGCCCGCAGTGCGCGTATCAGGTTTCCGCCTCATGCGGGAATTGCTACCGCAGCGTGCGCATCACCGATCTATATTGCGTGCACTGCGGACACGATCTTGTCTCGGATAATCGCCCGGCGCGGCTGCACGCATTTCGCGGCTAATACGCGCTCCAGTTTGACCATACTTTCCGCCGCTTCCTATACTTAATCTTTGTGCCCTATGGCGATGACTGCGCTGATCATCGATGACGAAGAGCTTGCGCGTGAAGAGCTGAAGTATCTGCTCGACACGACAGGCAACGTGGAAGTGCTGGCCCAGGGAACGAACGGCATCGAGGCCGTCGACCTGATCCGCACGCACCAGCCGGATGTCGTCTTTCTCGATGTGCAGATGCCGGGGCTGGATGGCTTTGCCGTTCTCAAGAAGCTGCTTGAACATGGCGAGGGAGAGCATCTTCCGCAGATCATCTTTGCCACGGCCTTCGATCAGTATGCGGTGAAGGCGTTTGACGTAAACGCCATCGACTACCTGCTGAAGCCCTTTGACAAGGCGCGCGTGCTGCAGGCGCTAGAGCGCGCACGGCAGCGGCTGCAGGAAGTCCACTCGCATGAAGAGAGCGCAACGAAGCATGGCGATCTGAGCGCCGATATCAGGATTGGCGCGCTGCTCAAGCTCATAGAACAGCAGCAACAGCCGCAGCGCCACAGCGGCAAGATCGTGCTGCAGGCGCAGAGTCGTCTGCTGCTCGTCGATCAGAAGGACATCTGTTTCGCTTCGATCGACGAAGGCGTGATCACGGTCGTCACCCCGACGCTCGAAGGACAATCGAAGTGCCGCACGCTGGAAGAATTGCTCGACCTGATCGACCCGTTGGTCTTCTGGCGCGCGCATCGCTCTTTCGTGGTGAATATCAACCACATCAAGGAAGTGGTGCCGTGGTTCAAGAGCAGCTACCAGCTGCGCATGGACGACAAGAAGCAGACGGAAATCCCTGTCAGCCGCGCCCAGACGCGCAGGCTGCGGGAATTATTCAAGCTGTAATTTCTATCCGAACAGCAGAGTGAAGCGCGGGATTTCTTCCCGGATCGCCGGATTTCTTCCCGGATCAAGGTCCAATCCTGACTACACGCGCATCTATATGGCATGGACAATTAGGAGTGCGTCATGCCTATTCCCATGCGGCCCTTCGGCCGGCATAAGGACGTAACCATTTCGGCCCTGGGTCTGGGCGGCCATCATCTTGGCTCCGCTCAGGACTTAAAGACTGCGATTGAGATCGTACATCGCGCGATTGATGGCGGCGTCACATTTTTCGACAATTGCTGGGAGTACCACCTCGGCAAGTCAGAAAACTGGATGGGCTGGGGCTTAAAAGGAAAGCGCGACAAGGTTTTCCTGATGACCAAGGTCTGCACCCATGGACGCGAAGCGATGATGGCGACGCAGATGCTGGAGCAATCGCTGAACAGGCTGCAGACCGATCATCTTGATCTTTGGCAGGTTCACGGCGTCGTCTTTGAGAATGATCCTGACCTGTTTATCCGGCCCAACGGAGCAGCCGAGGCCCTGGAAAAAGCGCGCAAGGAAGGCAAGGTCCGCTTCGTAGGCTTTACGGGGCACAAACGTCCAGAGATTCATCTCAAAATGCTCAATTGCGGTTTTGAATGGGATTCGGTTCAAATGCCGCTCAATCCGTTCGATGCCAATTTTCTCAGCTTCGAGCAGCAGGTCCTTCCTGAATTGAACAAGCGCGGCATCGCGGCTCTGGGCATGAAGCCTATCGTCGGGACTGGGGCATCGATTCAGACAGGCACGCTTACACCTCAGGAAGCATTGAGCTATGCCATGAGCCTTCCGGTCACGACCACCATTACAGGCATGGAGAAGCTGGAGATCCTTGAGCAGAACCTGAAGATCGCCCAGGGATTCACCCCGTTGTCGGCGGAGCAGATGCAGGCGTTGCGCGACCGCTGCCGCAATGTCGCCGCGGATGGGCGCTTCGAGCTTTACAAAATGTCTCTGAAGTTCGACAACCCGGAAGCGCGGCTCGCTCATGATTTCCCGCTCGATCTGGCCTCGGTAGAAGTAAGGGAGATGGTGAAGGAGACGGACAACACGGGCCCATTTCCGCAGGTGAGTTGAAGATGGCACATTCCAACGATCAGGTATCTCGCCGCACGTTCTTGAAATCGGCGGCGATTGCGGGAGCCGGCTCCATAGCGGGCACAACGGCACGTGCAGAGGGCGCAAGGCAGGAGGCATCGCAGATGCAGTCAACAGCGAGCGCATACAAAGTTCCGCACCGGCCTTTCGGCAAAACCGGAGCCGACGTTTCAATTCTGGGACTGGGCGGATATCACCTCGGATCAGTGAAGAGTGAGAATGAGGCCAATGAGATCGTGAGCCGCGCCATCGATGCGGGCGTGAACTTCTTCGACAATGCCTGGGAGTATCACGATGGGATCTCCGAAGAACGGTTGGGCGATGCGCTGCGCGGAAAGCGCGACCAGGCCATCGTGATGACGAAGGTCTGCACGCATGGCCGCGACAAGAGTGTTGCCATGCAGCAACTGGAGCAGTCGCTGCGGCGGTTGAAGACCGATCACCTTGATGTATGGCAGATTCACGAGGTGGTGTACTACAACGATCCCGATAACATCTTCCGCCCGGATGGCGCGATCGAAGCATTGGAGCAGGCAAAGAAAGACGGCAAAGTGCGATGGGTAGGATTCACCGGGCATAAAGATCCCTCGATCCATCTGAAGATGCTGTCGCATGGATTTCCATTCGACACGGTCCAGATGCCGCTGAATCCGTTCGACGCAAGCTACCGCAGCTTTCAGCAGCTCGTGCTGCCGGAGGCCAGTCGACAGGGCGTTGCCGTGCTTGGCATGAAGAGCCTGGGCGGCGTCGGCGAGATGGTCACGCATGGCGGCATGACGCCGGAAGAGGGTCTGCGCTATGCGATGAGCCTGCCCGTAGCGACTACGATCAGCGGCATCGATTCACTTGAGGTGCTGGAACAAAACCTCGCCATTGCAACCCGATTTCAACCGATGACCGATGCAGAGCGACAAGCATTGGAAAAGCGCGTCGCGTGGTCGGCCGCCGACGGGCGCTATGAGCGCTTCAAGTCAACGACGATGTATGACGGAAACGTAGGACGCGAGCAGCATGAATATCCGGAAGCGGCAAAGCTTCCGGCCTGAGACTCAGTGGCCTGCATGTGCCTCGGCCGGGACGGGTGTGGTTGCCGGCGGCAGATCATAGATTTCAATCGCGCCCTCGCGCAGAATCGCGAACCGCAGACCATCGGGCGATAGAGTGTAGTTCTGGCCTGCGCTCAACATCGGCGTCGCATTCTTCGCCAGCCGCAGCTGGCCCGTCTTCGTATCGAAGACGCCCACCATCTGATGAACGATGCTAGTTTCATCGATCTGGTCCATGATGCCGACAGAATGTGAGACCTGCAGCGAACTGTACGCGAAGCGGCTGCCGTCCTGTGTCAGTTGAAACGTGGGCCAGATGTAGCGGCTCTCCCAGCGCTGCTGCCACAGCGTCTTGCCGTCAAGATTTATGGCGAACACCTGATGATCATTGCTGGAGCGCGGACAGGTCATGACCAGGGTGACATCATTGCTGACTGTTTCCTGCGCGGGATGGCAGTAGGACTGGACTTCGGTGAGGGTTCGCTCTTCCCCGTGAAACGGCAGATAACGAATGAGCCACCTGTTCTCCCTGCCGGGAGTCGCCTGCAAGTGGCCTTCAGCCATCATCGGAATTTCAACCGCATTCAGCGTTTCGGAACGGGCAATGACGGAGCGCGTGTCGGACCGCAGAATGTATATCTGCACCGGCTTTGGCTCAGGAGCCGGATCATCTCCGAGCGTGGGTACGGCGCTGGCCACAGCCGGGCGATTTTCTTTCTTGCTCTCCGATTCAACCACGAGCAGCTTGCGGTCGGGTGAAAGCTGGACCGATTGGAGCGCTGTATCGCTGTTGATATAGGGCTTTAATTCGAGCGAGGTATCGGTAAGAAACAGGTTGCTGCGCTGCCTGACGAGAAAGCGGCCTTCGCCCAGGCGCCACAGATAACGCGAGCGGTCGTGCATACGCCACTCCGTCTTCGCAACCACATTGCCGCCGGGCAACTCGAGTACAACCGCTCGAATGGTCTGGTCTTCGTCGTCGCGGCGCTGGTCGGGAAGGCGCTTCATCAATCCGGGCACACGGAATGTGAACAGTAGGTGATCCTTGTCGATGAAGTCGAGTGAAGTCGATGACAACCGCGACGTCAGATAGAACGAACTGGCAGAAACATATCCCAGAGGCTCCACGGGAATGCGCAGGTCAGGCTTTGGTCCTGTATCGTTGTTCTTTTCGCTGTTCTTTTCGCTGTGCGCGGGCGATGAGACACACAGAATGGCCGTCAAGAACACAAGCAGCATCCGGACCGGTATGCTCAGGTCCACTTTCAAGGCCATGCCCAACATTGTCCTACAAAAACGAAACGATTGACTTTTCTGTTACGTATGTTTTTGATAACGCTAGATTGCCGTGTTTCCGAAAGCAACAACTTTTTTGAGGCATGAATGAACTATTTGATAACGTCGTTTGTCTCCGGCATCATGCTTGCCGGTTGCCTGATTCCAGTCGCCGCCGGCGCGCAGGACACTGCGGCAGGTCAGAAGGATCTGAAGGCGCTTGATCCTAAATTGATGGATACGAGTGCCGATCCCTGCGTGAATTTCTATCAATACTCCTGCGGCGGGTGGGCGAAGCAGAATCCTATTCCCTCTGATGAATCGTCCTATGGCCGCGGAACCGAACTCGAAGACCAGAACCGACTGGTTTTGAAGTCCATTCTTGAAAAAGCGGCGGCGGGCGGTGCAGACCGCAGCGCAAACGAGCAGAAGATCGGCGACTATTACGCGACCTGCATCGACGTCAATGCGGTGAACCAGGCGGGCTTAAAGCCTCTGCAGCCGGTGCTGGACCGGATTGCTGCTCTCAAATCGAAGGATGGGCTGCCGGAACTGACCGCGTATCTGGACGGCATCGGCGCAGGCACACTCTTCAGCTTCGGCTCCGATCAGGATTACAAAGACGCCACGCAGGAGATCGCTGAATTCGATCAGGCCGAGCTTGGTCTTCCGGAAAAGGGCTACTACGACCGAACCGACGAGAAGTCAGTAAAATTGCGCGATCAATACAAGGAGCATGTTGCCCGGACCTTCGAACTGCTCGGCGAAACGCATGAGCAGGCTGCGAAAGACGCTGACACTGTTCTGAAGATCGAAACTGAGCTGGCAAAGCATTCGCTGAGCAATGTCGAGCGGCGCGATCCGCAGGTGCTCTATCACAAGATGACGCTGGCGAGTTTTGAAAGCAGCGCACCGAATTTCGCATTCGCGAAGTATCTGCGCGCTCTGGATACGCCGGCGGTCGAATCGCTGAACGTTGCGGAGCCGAAATTCTTTACCGGACTGAATGAAGTGCTGGCTTCCACCGATCTCGATTCGCTCAAGACGTATCTGCGCTGGGCGGCAATCCGCCAGACGCCAGGGACGGCGCTGCCGCAGGCGCTAGATGAGGAGTCGTTCAGTTTCTACGGCAAGACTCTGGAGGGGCAGCCGGAGCAGCAGCCGCGCTGGAAGCGCTGCGTCCGTTCGACTGACCGCGCTCTGGGTGAGGCCCTTGGACAGGTTTACGTCGCCCAGCGCTTCAGCCCGCAGGACAAGCAACGCACGCTCGCGCTGACGCACGACATTGAAGCTGCCATGGGCCAAGATATCGACCAGTTGGACTGGATGAGCCCTGCGACGAAGATCCGCGCCAAGGAGAAATTACATTCGGTCGCCAACAAGATTGGATATCCCGACAAGTGGCGCGACTATTCGAGCCTGGAAGTAGTGCGCGGCGATGCCCTCGGCAACGCGCGGCGCGCCTCGGCTTTTGAAGTACATCGGGAAATCAACAAGATCGGCAAGCCGGTCGACCGCGGTGAATGGGGCATGACTCCGCCGACCGTGAATGCCTACTACAACCCGCAGATGAATGACATCAACTTCCCTGCCGGCATTCTGCAGCCTCCCTATTTCGATCCGCGCCAGGATGACGCGGTCAACTATGGCGATGCTGGCGGCGTAATCGGCCACGAGCTGACGCATGGCTTTGACGATGAAGGCCGCCAGTTTGACGCGGCGGGCAATCTGAAGGAATGGTGGACTCCAGAAGACGAGAGGAAATTCACCGAGCGCGCCGACTGCGTCGTGAAGGAATACGACGGCTTCGTTGCCGTCGATGACCTGCACGTAAACGGCAAGTTGACGTTGGGCGAAAATATCGCAGATCTCGGAGGGTTGAAGCTGGCGTTTCTTGCCTATCTTGATCGCGCCCAGAAAACGGGCGTCGATCTGACGAAGAAAGGCGATGCGGAATACGGTGGCCTCACTCCCGACCGGCAATTCTTCGTGGCATACGGACAAGGCTGGTGCCAGAACAATCGCCCCGAAGACCTGCGGCTGCGGGTGCAGACAGATCCCCATTCGCCGGAAGAGTTCCGCGTGAATGGTGTGGTCGTCAACCTGCCTGAATTCCAGAAGGCCTTCGGCTGCAAAACCGGCCAACCCATGGCCCCAGCAAAACGCTGCGGTATCTGGTAAGGACTGCGCGTCCAGCGAATCGCGCCTTCGGCGCCACAAGCCCGGCCTCGCGCCGGGCTTTTCTTTGTTCCTAGCCGCCGTCCGATCCTGTCGAGCCCCCACCGTCTATACAGAACAAATAAGTTATTCTGAATCAACTACTTGGAGAGGACATAGGACTGCAGGGAATTATGCGCAAAACTGCTATTCTGTATATAGGGATCAGGAAAAGCGACGCCCATATTACTAATCGGTACATAGTGTACCCTGTAAGCCGCTCATTTTAAACGATCTCCGTACGCAATGGGCCTCGCAAGTCAAACAAAATAAAAGATCTCCGTACAAAATGACCAGGGGGCTACCCCGCACGCCAGAAAGTGAACATATGCCCTCAATTGCAACCAGCAGCACAAAGATGCCCAGTCGTGCCTTGATCGGCTATGGGGCGTGCGCGCTTGCCGGATGCCTGTGGGGCACCGGGTTTTTCTTCGGCAAAATTGCCCTGGCTGAGATGTCGGTGGGACATATGGTGCTCTACCGGTTTCTCTTTGCCTGCCCTCCGTTGTTATTCCTGCTGCGGCGACCACGGTTCACGCGCCGCGACTGGACGCTGCTCCTTGTCGCTTCGTTTCTAGGAATTCCGGTGCAGTACCTGATGCAATTTCAGGGACTGGCGATGACCACCGTCAGCCATGCGGCGCTGATGGTCGGGACGATGCCGGTGATTCTCGCCGTTGGCGCATCCATCTTTGCCCATGAGCGGCTGGACTGGATGGGATGGCTTGCCCTGGCGGGGTCGACTGCCGGAGTTGCGATGATCGTTTTCGGAGGGCATAGCGGCATCCCGGGGCATGGACCAACGCTGGCAGGTGATCTCCTGATCGTTATTTCGCTGCTGATTGCCCTGTCGTGGGTTCTGTTGAACAAGCACCTGATGCTCGGCCATTCGCCCCTGGCCGTGACCGCGTATGGCCTGCTCACTGGTACGGCCATGCTCGTGGTGTGGGTTGTGCTTAAAGACGGCCTGCCGCCGGTGCACGGGGTCAGCATCAAGGCGTGGTTGGCGCTGGCCGCAAGCGGTCTGCTGTGCAATGCCACCGCCATGATGCTGTGGAATACCGGCATTCATCGCGTCCCTGCGTCGCGCGCGGGAGTCTTCTTGAACATCGAACCGGCCCTGGGCTCCATTCTCGGCGTGAAACTGCTGGGAGAACGCCTCGGTCCGCTCGCATGGATCGGGGGCGGGCTGATTCTTGCAGCTGCGATCACGCTAACCGCAGGCGGCAAAGGCGTCGAAGAGGTCGTTGTGGAGTAATCGGCCGGTTTAAGCTCCGCATATTCAACGGCATAACGGCAGATTCGCAGTCCTTCATTCTCGATCCCGGGAAAATTCAACGAAATTCTTTCGCATTCGTAAGTCATTCCGTGTTAGCGTTTTGGCGATTCAGAACGCGCCGATGAGGCGTAGGCAAGGGAGGAATCGTTTGTGACACCACCACTGATTCGTCGTGCAATTGCGGAGTTTCTGGGTACATTCTGGCTGGTTTTTGGGGGGTGCGGTTCGGCTCTTATCGCAGCGGCCTTTCCTGAGTTGGGAATTGGCTTTGTCGGCGTTTCGTTTGCCTTTGGCCTGACGCTGCTGACGATGGCGTTTGCCATTGGACATATCTCCGGCTGCCATATCAATCCCGCAGTGACGTGCGGACTGGTAGCCGGCAAACGGTTCCCGGCGAAAGACCTGCCGGCGTACGTGATTGCGCAGGTGCTGGGCGCCATCGTTGCCTCTGGCGTGCTTTACATCATCGTTACCGGAAATCCCAGCTTCAACGCATCATCGAGCAGCTTTGCCTCAAACGGTTATGGCGCGCATTCGCCGGGCGGCTATTCGCTGCTGGCCTGCTTTGTTGCGGAGTTTGTTCTGACCTTCTTCTTCCTGTGGATCATCATGGGAGCAACCGACAAGCGCGGTGTTCCCGCAGGATTCGCGCCGATCCCGATCGGCCTTGCGCTGGTGCTGATTCACCTGATCAGCATTCCGGTGACGAACACTTCGGTCAATCCCGCGCGCAGCACCGGCCCGGCGATCTTCGCCGGATACTGGTGGCCATTGGAGCAATTATGGCTCTTCTGGATTGCGCCGATTCTCGGCGGAGTCGCAGGCGGCTTCGTGTACCTCTTCCTGTTTAAAGATCCAGACAGGAGCTTCTGACTTCGGATTCCACTGCAGACGCGGGGCGGCATTCCATATGCCGCCCCTTTTCTTTTGTTCTCGGCGTTGTAACTCGAATCCAGATTCGTGACAGGACTATAATCATGAGCGCCATGCGGCACCGGGATTCCATCGGTAGAGAGCGGCACGATCTTACCGGCAGGTATTCGCCTGGGACTCGCGTCCTCGCTTTCTGCCTGCTCTTCGCAGCCGTCGCATGGGACCACGCAGCCTGCGTGCCGGGACTGAATGACCTGCCGGCATTGTTATGCCGGAGGCTCGGGCATCACTCCGACCCGGGTCTTGCCGGAATGCCATGTTGCCCGCCGCCTGCTTCGCTCCCCGCACAGAGGGCTTCGCAGCAGAGTTGTTGCGAAGCGCCAGAACCCTCGCAGGATGCAATTCCCTCCACAAAGGAGGATGGCACTCGCAACGCAGCCTGTTCCATGCGCGTGATCGTTCTCGCGCCTCCTCCGGGAACTGGGGACCTGCCGGTCCAGCTGCACCGCGGAAGCCGCTACGAGCACAAAGTATTCGACCTGAAGATGGATATGCGGACTTAGAAAGCGCTCTCAAGCGAAGCTCTCCGATGCTGCGCGCCGTTCGTGTGCGCATGCGAACTCTGGCTTCCAACCAACCTTGAGAGGAAACTATGAAAACGAAGGTATGGATGCTGGCGGCGATGCTCGTCGCCTCGATGTGGACGATGACCGCTGCCGCGCTGACCACAAGTTACGCTGGCTGCTGCGCAGTCTGTTCTTCAGGCAGCTGCGATGATTGTTGCGCCAGCGCCTGCTGTGCGGACAAATCATGCTGCAGCGACTCCTGCTGCTAAAACCACGGGGTCCGGGAGCATTTGTTTCCGGGCCTGTTTCTCCGCGAGACCTTCATCTTTCTATATCTTCGGCTTAGACCAGATATCTAACTGAGGCGCACCGAAGAAATATTTTCTTACTTCTTCGCAACGGAATCTCTGCCTCCTTCACTACTTGCTGGTAACACATCATCGGGCCTCGGGCCAACTCCCCACAACTTAATTAAGGAACGCAGAAACGATGAACCAGCGTATGTTCTCTCTCGTTTCGGCACTGCTCCTTGCTGCGCCTCTGGCGGGCACAGCGCAGCAGCAGCTACAGCAGCTGAAGCCGAATGAACTCGCGACCAATGTCGCGGGTGTAACCACAATCGCCGCTCCTCCGAAGGGCTTCAATCCCCTGACATCCTCCGATCAGGACCTGGAATACTACGGCTTCCCGCCGAAACCGAACGAGATCGCCGCGCCGAAGGCATTTGCCAGCTGGCAGAAGGCGATCACCGCATCTAAAATTCGTGTCACGCCCGTACTCGAGGTCACCAAGAACTTCGCTGGTCCAGCGAAGTTAAAGGCTGGCACGAGTGCTGCCGCACCAGCAACCGGCACCGCCGCTAGTTCCTATAACTGGAGCGGCTATGTCAATACAAACGGAGTTACTAAGTACGGCAGTTCTTCGTTTTATTACATTATTGGCGACTACGTTGTGCCCGTTGCCCGCCAGGCTTACAGCAAGTGCGATGGAACATGGGACTACTCAGTAACGTGGGTTGGTATCGATGGCTGGGGATCAGGCGATGTGCTGCAGGCCGGCAATGAAGCTGATGCCTATTGCAGTGGAACGACTAAATCCACTTACTACTCGGCATGGTATGAGTGGTATCCCTATGGCTGGACCCGCATTCCCAGCTTGCCTATCGTTCCGGGCGACGATCTCTTCGTCGAAGTCTGGAGCACCTCTTCGACCGCAGGTCACGCCTATCTGGTCAACTACAACACCAATCAGTATGTGATCATCAACTTCTCAGCGCCTCCGGGAACACAGCTTGTCGGCAACAGCGCAGAGTGGATTGTGGAGCGTCCTGGCGTTGGCGGTGGTCTGGCAACGCTAGCGAACTATATCTCCGACTACTTCTCGGATGCGTATGCTTATAACTTCGCCTACAGCCCAGTGGATCCGGGTAGCGCGGGATCTTTCCCGGTCACGATGCTGGACAACAGCGGCAACCCGATCTCCTATCCGACCCCACTGGGCGTGAATGCGGTCTGGCTGCAGGATGAGGGCTCGGCTCGTTACTAATTTTCAGAACCTGGAAAACTGGGCCAGTCTGCCTTGCGAATGACGACGCGAACCTGCGTCGTCATTTGTTTTTCGTCGCCTGATTCACTCTCACTGACGTAAAAGCTCAGCCAAATTCTAGAATTAGCGGGGATTGACGCAGAGAGCACAACGGAGTCGAATAAGACTACAGAGAGAAAATCGTACGGAAGAATCTAGGAGGCTAGGAGTTGACCCTATGCAGGATTTCGTGAAGATTTTTGTAGTGCCATTTCTGAAAAAGCAAAAATGTCCGCAGGTATGTGAGGTCGGTGCAAGCTATGGAGAAAGCACAGACCTCCTGGCCGCGATTCCAAACATTTCTCTCACAGTGATTGATCCGTGTCTGGATTGCTCACTCGATGAAAAATACGCCTCCGACAGGCGGATAAAGGTCGTAAAAGGGACTAGCCTCGAAGGGCTTACAACGCTGAACGGCGCATATGACTACATCCTAATTGACGGCGATCACAACTGGTATACCGTCTATCACGAGCTGAAGCTGATTTCTGAGCGAAATCTTCTCAATCGCGGAGGCGTTATGTTTTTCCATGACACGGAATGGCCGTGGGGACGCCGCGACATGTACTACCAGCCGGAACTGATCCCACCCGAATACCGACAGAAGATGGAAGATAAAGGCTTGGTGTGGGGCAAAAGTGATCTGGCAGAAGTGGGTGGACTATTCCAAGGGATTCCAAAAGCTGTGCATGAAGGCGGCAGCCACAATGGAGTTCTCGCTGCGATTGAAGACTTCCTTCAGGAGCAGACGGAATACGATTTTCTGCGTGTGCACGCCGGGCTTGGATTAGGCATCATGCACCGTCACAAGAGCTTTGTCGACGACCTCCCATTTTACGCAGTCGAGGGAAAGGTTATGGCGCACAATGCGTTCACATGGCCCAGGCGATTTGCCAAGACTCAACTTCTACATTCTCCAGTGACGAGATCATTGTTGAATAGAGCCTGAAATTGGAGCCGGCACAGCGCGGTCTACAATTCCATTGCATATTGCGTAGAAGTTGCGGCCAACGGTTCAGGCTTCGGCTCAGTTGCCAGATCCATCACCAATCTCTCAAGCACAAGCTTTTTATCCGGAGGCTGTGAGCGCAGTTCCAGATCGGCGCGTGCGATGAGCCGCAGAGCGCGGGTCAGTTCCCTCTTCGATTTGTAGCGGCGGGCCTGGCGGATCAGATCTTCCGCCGCGAATGGGGGCATGCGAAAGCCCTGCCACAGCGCCTGCCAGATAGCGCGCGAGTCACGGACATTTTTTTCGAGGATGACCAGCATCTGGCGGAAGGTGCGCGCGAGCATGTAGAGATGGCCGATGGCTGCATCTTCGCCGCCGTCAGACGCGTTGAGGAGGCCCTCCAGCAATACCAATGCCCGCTGCTTGTCTTTGGCTGAGATGGCGTCGGTCAGCTCGTAGAGCGAGCGCTGCTTTGCGGCCAGGACCATTGTTTCAACGTCGCCGAGTGTGATGAGCTTCTTCGGTCCGGCGTAGAGGGACAGCTTTTCAAACTCGCTCGCGATGAGCATCATGTCCGCGCCGAGCGCGTCGACCAGTTCGCGGGCTGCGTCCTGTTCGACCTTGATCTGCTGCTTTTCCGCTTCTGCCAGCAGCCAGCGCAGGGCGTCGGCCTCATCGACGCGGGCCAGCTCGACGATGCCGCAGTGGTCGCCCAGCGTTTCGCGGAGGCGCTCGTAGCGGTCCTTGTCGGTCATGTCCATGCGGCGCGGATCGGATGGGATGCGGAGGTGGTCTGCGACGAAGATGAGCATTGCCTGTGGATTCGGTGAGCGGAAGTAGCCGTCGATCGCCGCAAACTCGTCTTTCTTGGCGCCGCGCGTGTAGAGCTGTTTCAAATTGCGGATGAAGAGGACTTGAAACGGAGACATCAAAGACGGCGTCTGCGCGCGATCGAGCGCTTCGAAGATGCTCGTCTCGGCAAGGTCGATGTCCGATAGGCAGAAGTCGCGCAGATCGGCAGGGACATAGGCTTCGAGCACGGCGCGGCGGCAGCGCTCGTAGAGAAAAATCTCGTCGCCGACGAGGAGGTAGCCGGGGCGCAGCTTGTTGCTGCGAAGTTCGGCGAGGAAGCGGTCGGTGGAGGCGAATCCTGCTCCCATTCAGCGGCTCTCCCGAAGTAAGTAAGAAGAAGATCTCGACAAGCGCAGGGCAGGCTCATCGGCTCCGCGCTGACGCGCTCCGTTCAGGAGGACATCACTACTATTGCGATGATTCTCGCGATTCATTAGAAGGACTCCAGAATATCGGAGACGAGCGCCTGAGCAAAGTCACGAGAAAGACGCTGGACGGCGGCAGGGTCTTCCTGAATAAAACTGACCAGGTCCTGCGTGGTCTGGTACTGCTGCCGGAATTTGTAGGTCTTGTTCTCGTAGAGTACCCGCTTGTCGCGATCGAGCACCTTCACGCTGGCTCCGATGGTGATGAGATAGCTGGACGACTGGCCGGTCTGGATGTTGTAGGTCAGCGGGATGACCTGGAAGCTGTTGATCGCGCCTTCGAGGACGGCGTCGCCCTCATCCGGCTTGTCGGTTGCGAGGACTCTGTAGGGTGTGCGGCTCGTGAACTCGCGAATGACGGCGTTGGTGAATGAGACTTCGGTGTGGAAGGATTGCGAGTGATTCGCGAACGTCGGAACGGCCAGAGTGTGAACCGTTTGGGGCAGATGCGCGGCGGAGTTGACGGAGTGATATCCACAACCGGCGAGCGGGCAGATCAAAGCCAGCAATGCAGCAAGAGGGAAACGGGACATTCTCAAGACATTTTCTCATTTCGAGATGGCCCTTGACTCGGGCAATATATTGTTTCTAAGCACTTTATTTTCACGAATGTAGCGCAGGGATGTATCATGGCTGGGTTCGGAGGGGGCCGGAAGTTGCCGCTGAATCGCTTTATTCTTGTTTTTTTGCTGTGCTTGGTAAGCTGTCCGATTCTGTTTGCTGGTGACCAAATCCCACAAGCTGCCTGGCACATTGCAATTGGCGAACCGCCTCCCAACCCCGGGGGCAAGAAGCCCTCGCTGCCTGCAGAAGATATCGATGATGGCTTTTGGCAGGGAGCGCCTGTCGGAGGGTTCGGCGCCGGCACCTTTTCCCGCAGTTACCGTGGGAATTTTGAGCGGTGGCATGTAAAAGCCGGGGTCCATAAGTATGAAAACGTGCCTGCGAATCAGTTTGCGGTCTTTGTGCAGTCCGAAGATGGCTCTGCCAAGGCAGTCGCGCTTTCGACAAGCAAGCCGCTGAACGGGGCACTTTCGGCGTGGAATTGGTCGTATCCGGCGGGGGCGGGCGAGTATGCGGCGCTCTATCCGAAGTCATGGTTTGCCTACGATCCGGCCCAGATCGGCGTCAAGCTGACGGTGGAACAGTTTTCGCCGCTGCTTCCCAATAACTACAAGGAATCAAGCTATCCGGTTGCGCTCTACAACTGGTATGCGGAGAACCCGTCAGACAAGCGAGTTACCGTCTCGCTGCTTTTTTCCTGGACGAACATGGTCGGCTGGTTCCGGGATCGATCGAGCGGCTTCAGTACCGCCCTCAGTAACCAGGACAAAAACCGGTACGTCTCGGAAGACCTGAACGGCTCGAACGCCAATGGCAATGCCTTACGGGGTGTTGTCTTTGATCGTATCCACAGCGGCGCGGTGCGAGATGAGTGGGATGGCCAGTTCGTCATCGCAACCAGGGACACCCCAGGCTTTGAGGTGACCTATCTGACCACGTTTTTCCCCCAGGGGACGGGGGACGAGGTGTGGAAACCATTTTCAACCGATGGACGGCTTCCGAACGCCAGTCCCGCCTTAGCCAGCAGTGGAGAACAGCTTGCCGGCGCCATCGCGGTCCGCTTCACGCTCGATCCGCATGAGAAGAAGATGGTGCCGATGGCGCTGTCCTGGGATCTGCCGCTGATTCAGTTCGGCGGTGGCCGCAAATGGGTGCGCCACTACACGAAGTTCTTCGGCGCTGAAGGCACGAATGCCTGGAAGATTGCGAGGGAAGCGCTCAAGCACGATGAAGAGTGGAGCAATGCCATCGACGAATGGCAGAAGCCTTATATCGAGGATGAGTCCACGCCCCTATGGTTTCGAGGCCAGCTTTTCAATGAGATGTACATCCTCGCCGATGGCGGAACAGTGTGGGCGCATGAGCTCGATGGCATGGGAAACCCAAACCATTTCTCGTCGAAGGATGTCGACACCTTCGGCTTCCTTGAGTGCTTCGACTATCCCTATTACGGCACTTCCGATGTGCGCTTTTACGGCTCCTTCCCTCTAATTCGCTTTTGGCCTGAGATTGAGAAGCAGGTGATGCGCGAATACGCGGACACGGTGCAGGAGAGTAATCCGCAAAGGTACTTGTGGTCCTGGCAAGCCCGTCATGAGCACAGACTCGTGACCATGGAGCGCAAGACAGCGGGCGCGGTGCCGCATGACCTCGGCGCGCCGGCGGAAGATCCGTTCGTGAACGTGAACCAGTACAACTATCAGGACGTGTCGAATTGGCGCGACCTGAACAGCAAGTTCGTGCTGATGGTCTGGCGCGATTATGTCTACACCGGCAAAAAGGACCTCACTTTCCTGCACTACGCGTGGAACGCGGTGAAGGCCGCGATGGACCACCTGCGCCAGTACGACACGGACGGCGATGGCCTGATCGAAAATGGCGGCTTCCCCGACCAGACCTACGACGACTGGATCGCCACTGGCGAGAGCGCCTACAGTGGCGGACTTTATCTCGCAGCACTGCGGGCGACCACGGAGATCGCGCTGAAAGTTGGCGACCCGAATGCCGCCAGCGAGTACAACGCGCTTTTCAGGCGGGCACAGGTGGCTTACGTCACGAAGCTCTGGAATGGAAAGTACTTCGACTATGACACTCGCGGGGAATACCGCTCCGACATCATGGCCGAACAGCTTGCCGGGCAGTGGTACGCCAACCTGACTGGACTCGGCGACCTGGCGCCGAAGCGAATGCGCCTGTCAGCTCTGAAAACGGTATACGACAACAACGTGATGCTCTTCGGTAATGGAGAGATGGGCGCAGTGAATGGAATGGGGCCCAAGGGAGAGCCGCTGTATCAGAACCCTCAGGTGACAGAGGTGTGGACGGGCACGACCTTCGGCGTCGCTTCGCACATGCTGACAGAGGGAATGCGCGACGAAGCCTTCAAGACAGCCGAAGGCGTCTACAACGTCGTGTGGCGCGACCGCGGATATTTCTTCCGCACGCCCGAAGCCTACGACGAGGACGGAATGTATCGCGCCAGCATGTATATGCGTCCGGGAGCGATCTGGTCGATGGAGTACGCGATGGAATTGGCAAAGCCGGAGCCAGTCAAGAGACGCTGAGCACGGCTCTGAAGCGCCTAATTGTGCTATAAGACTTGCGTCGTCGCGGGAACGCTTTACCAGCCTGCGCGAGAATGATCGATCGCGACATTCGAGCTGAGGATGAAGTCTTCTCTCTGAGAGATTCTGCGGAACTGCCAGTTCACTCTTAGAGGTGTAAACGTGTCGCGGCGAGCCAGATATTCTTCAGAGCCGATTGTTGATCAGATAAAAACTACTCTTATATTGCTGTTCTTCGTGATAACAGGTGCGCTTCACGCGCAGACGTCGGCAGACCCACTGCCCTCGTGGAACGATGGCCCGAACTGGCGGGTAATATTTCCATCGCAATAGCGGCGCCCGCATCCAATTTTTATGACCAGCATGGACCGCCGCAGATTCAATGCCCTGCTTGCAGGGCTGGGTCTGGCTTCAGCCAGTTCCGGATTCGCCGGAACTTCGAGCCCGGAGTCGCTACAGCTCTCACGCAACGGTTGGATGCCGAATAACGAGCATCTTCCGGTGCTGATTTATCGAGGAGCGATTTCTGCGGCAGAAGCCGATCCGGCAGCGGCTTTCGAGGCTGTTTTTCTGCGCAATGGATGGCCGCCGCAGTGGCAGAATGGCGTTTACGACTTTCACCACTACCACTCGACCGCGCATGAAGTACTCGGGTTTGCCGGCGGCCACGCGCGGCTGATGCTGGGCGGCGAGAATGGCCACGAAGTTATCGTGCGGGCCGGAGACGTTGCCGTACTTCCATGTGGAACCGGACACTGCAAGCTGGAGGCGAGCACGGACTTCCTCGTCGTCGGCGCTTATCCCCCAGACCAGAACTGGGATATCTGCCGCAGCGCGCCATCGGGAGAGACGCTGCGCCGCATGGCTTCTCTGCCGTTTCCATCCACCGATCCGGTGGATGGAGCTGGTGGCGGGCTGCCCATGCTCTGGAAAAAATAAAGCCTGGTTTCACCCACGTCAAAGATCGGCGACAGCGCAAACTTGATACACTGGCGGTGTCGTGGTTGAGCTTGCTCCATCCATACTTTCGGCGGATTTCGCCCGCCTCGCAGATGAAGTTGCGGCTGCGGAGCGCGGCGGCGGCACGGTCATTCATGTTGACGTGATGGACGGGCATTTTGTCCCGAACATCACTCTGGGACCGCCCGTGGTCAAATCGCTCCGCAAGGCCACCAGCCTGCCGCTCGATTGCCATCTGATGATCGAGAATCCCGACGAGTTTATTCCCGCATTTGCCGACGCCGGAGCGGACTGGGTTAGCGTGCATTACGAAGCATGCCGTCACCTGCACCGCACGCTGGAGCTGATCGCGCAGCACGGCATGCAGCCCGCTGTGGTCATCAATCCGGCGACCGAGGTCGCAGTGCTCCGGCCCATTCTCGGCATGGTCCACCATGTTCTGGTCATGAGCGTGAATCCCGGCTTTGGCGGGCAGAAATTTATACCCTACTCGCTGACGAAGATGCGCCAGCTGAGGGAGCTCCGCCAGGAACTGGGCCTGAGTTATAGGATTGAAGTGGATGGCGGCGTGGCTCACGATACGGTCGCAACCGTCGTCGAAAATGGAGGCGAGGTGCTGGTCGCCGGAAATGCGGTCTTCGGCGACGGCAATGCCGAGCAGAACGCACGCGAATTGCTGGACGCCGCACGTAAAGCGGCGGAAGTGGAAAGCTGGGGGCCGGTCGCCTGAATGCGATCAACGCCAGTTGCGCTTTCTGTCCAATTTCGTATATGGATACAGGCCTGAAGTCCTGTACAGGTTTTGAGGTGCTATGAATCGTTTTGTGACCCAAGTCTCGGCTGTTTGTTTGTGTCTGGCAATGGTGCCCGCAGCCCACGCGATCGGGAAAAAGAAGAAGCAGCAGGCAGACCTGAGCAAGAATCCACTGGGCAACGTGAACTCAAAACAGCCTGATAAGGAGCTCTTTGACAAGGCCATGCGGGCCATGCAGAAGGGCAAATACGATGTCGCCCGCCTTGATCTGCAGACGCTGCTGAACACCTATCCTGACACCGAATACGCCATGCGCGCCAAGCTGGCCGTCGGCGATACCTGGTACAAGGAAGGCGGGTCGGCGGCTCTGACCCAGGCCGAGCAGGAATACAAGGACTTCATCACCTTCTTCCCCAACACGCCCGAAGCCGCCGAAGCGCAGATGAAGGTAGGCGACATTTACTACCAGCAGATGCAGAAGCCGGACCGCGATCCGCAGAACGTGATGCACGCCGAGACCGAGTACCGCCAGATGATCCAGCAGTTCCCGGATTCGCCTCTCGTCCCGCGCGCCAAGCAGCGCCTGCGCGATGTGCAGGAGGTTATGGCGGCGCGACAGTTCGAGATCGGCCAGTTCTATGCTTCACACGAAAACTGGTCGGCGACGATTGCCCGCTTGCAGACCGTAGCCGACAACTATCCCATCTTCAGCCACAGCGATCAGACTTTGATCACGCTGGGCGACGCCTATGTGACGCAGGCTCAGCTCGCAGGAAAAATGAACCTTCCGCCAAAGGCCAAGGCTGAGCTGATCAAGGCCTACAACGATCGCGCCGCTGACGCTTACAATCGGGTCGTCACGCGGTATGCAATGGCTCCGCATGTGGAGGACGCCAAGGATCGCCTGATCTCTATGGGCCTCCCCGTTCCCGAGCCCACACCGGAACAACTCGCCGAAAGTGAAGCCGAAGAAGGCAGCCGCACTACCGTCAAGCTGAAGGACCGCGCGATGCTGCTGGTCAAGCAGGGCCCGTCGACAGTCCACGCCGCGCGCGTGGGTGAGCCCACAATGACAGATGCAGCGCAGACGACGGCGCCTCAGGTTCGCGAGAACACAGTGGCGATGTTTAACGCCGCGATCAAGGGTGAGCCCGTGGCGCCCGGCCCGACGTATGGCGGAGAGGGAGCGACTGCTTCGGCATTGGCGGCTTCGGGCGGTGCGGCGCCGTCTGCGGCCACAGGCAACGGGACGGCCGTCGAGATGGAAGCCGTTCCGACGGGCAACAGTGGTGGCAATTCCACCAGCGTCGAGATCGTAACCCCGAGCGCCAACTCCTCTGCTGGTTCGACGAACGAAGCAGCTCCCGCCGTGGACGCTGGGAATGGAGCCGCTCCCGGGGGCGGAAGTGCCGCAGCACCTCCGGCGGGCACACCGGCACCGGCAGGAAATCCCACAGCAACCGGAGCTCCGGACCCCAACTATGGGTTGAAGCCGGTTGGACCATCAGCGACGAACGCGGCCTTGCCGGCTGTTGACAAGCCGGCGGAGGCTCCGGATCAGGTCAATGACGTCAAGGCCGGCAGCCAGCCCGCAGCGCAGGTACAGACTGGGACAAAGAAAGGCAAGGCCAAGAATGTTCCAGTCGACAAGAGTAAGGAATCTTCGACCAAGAAGAAAAAGACGGGTCTCGACAAGCTGAATCCGTTCTAAGACGGAAGCAGTTAGAACCAGCGAAGGCCGCCTTTTTCGGCGGCCTTTCTTCTTCTGGCTCACATGCGCCCATCGGCGAAATGCTTTACGGCACTTCTGGCAACAGGGACCTTCGCATGTGCAGCGCAAGATTGCCGCTCCCTGATGATGGCGTCGACTTAAAGGGATAGGCTTCGCATTACATCATTCCTGGAAATGCTTTATCGTGAAAGGTTAGGTCTTCTCTAAAAAATGTCTCACGATCTACCGAAAGCTTATGATCCTACAGCGATTGAAGATCGCTGGTCCGCATATTGGGTAAACGAACGTTTGTTCGACGTGGGTACACCCGACGGCGCTCCGGATGCGGCTCCGTTCACCGTCCTGTTGCCTCCACCCAACGTGACCGGCAACCTGCACATGGGACACATGTTCGAGCACACGGAGACGGATATTCTGGTGCGCTGGCACCGCATGTCCGGCAAGACCACGCTCTGGGTACCGGGCACCGATCATGCCGGCATCGCCACGCAGATGCTCGTCGAGCGGCAATTGGCTGACGAAGGAACAACGCGGCAGCAATTCGGCCGCGAGGCGTTTGTGGAACGGGTATGGCAGTGGCGGCAGCACTATGGCGGAGCCATCCTGCGCCAGATGAAGCGCATTGGCGACACGGTGGACTGGTCGCGCGAATACTTCACGATGGACGACAACCTCTCCATCGCCGTGCGCGAAGCCTTTGTGCGGCTGCACGAGCAGGGGCTGATCTATCGGGGAGCGTATATCGTCAACTGGTGTCCGCGCTGCCAGACGGCCATCAGCGACCTTGAAGTAGCACATGAAGAACAGCACGGTAAGTTGTGGGAAATTCGCTATCCCGTGATCGAAGAACCGGGCCAGTACCTCACCATCGCCACCACGCGTCCTGAGACGATGCTGGGCGACGTAGCCGTGGCTGTGAACCCCGACGACGAGCGTTACCGGCGCCTGCATGGCAAGCGCCTGCGGCTGCCGCTGGTGGGACGCGAGATTCCCGTTATCACCGACGCCTGGGTGAGCGCCGACTTTGGCACGGGCGCAGTAAAAGTTACGCCTGCGCATGACCCGAATGACTTCACCCTGGGGCAGCGGCATGGACTGCCTTCCATCAATGTGATGGATGAGACAGCGCACATTAACGCAGAGGGCGGCGCCTATGCCGGGCTCGACCGTTACGAGGCGCGCAAACGGATTCTCGCAGACCTTGAAGCTCAGGGATTGCTGGCTGCCGCGAAAGACCATATCAACGCGATCGGCCTATGCGAACGCTGCAAGACTGTTGTCGAGCCGCGGCTTTCGACGCAATGGTTCATCAAGATTCAGCCGCTCGCCGACAAGGCCATCGCCGCCGTCGAGCAGGGCTACATCCGGTTCACACCCGGGCAGTACGCGAAGACCTACTTCGAGTGGATGCGCAACATCCACGACTGGTGCATCTCGCGGCAGCTCTGGTGGGGGCATCGCATTCCTGCGTGGCATTGCTGCACCTGCAAACAGATTACGGTGGCGAAGGAAACTCCGGCAAAATGCTCGCACTGCGGCAGTGTGGAGTTGGAGCAAGAAAAAGATGTGCTCGACACGTGGTTCTCGTCCGGGCTGCTTCCCTGCTCCGTTTTTGGATGGCCGCGCCACACGCACGATCTCGACATCTTCTACCCCACACAGTTGCTCGTGACCGGCTTCGACATCCTGTTCTTCTGGGTAGCACGCATGATCATGCTCGGCTGCCACTTCATGCTCGATGTGCCCATGCAGGACGGTTCCGAGCGCGCCTTGAAAGACGCCGTGCCCTTCCGCGAGGTATACATTCACGCATTGGTGCGCGACGCAGACCGCCAGAAGATGTCGAAGACCAAGGGCAACGTGATCGACCCGATCGAGATCGTGAGCCGCTACGGAACGGATGCCGTGCGCTTCACGCTGGCGGCGATGGCGTCGCCCGGCACCGATATCGCCTTCAGCGAAGCGCGCACGGAAGGCTATCGCGCTTTTGCCAACAAAATCTGGAACGCAGCACGCTTCATCTTTATGAACGTGGACCGGGCTGCAGAAGTTGGGATCACTGTCGATCCCAACACGCTGGTCAATTCGCTTGGCCCTGATGCCGACGCGCCCATCGAGGCACGCTGGATCGTGTCTCGACTGAACAACACCGCTGCGGAAGTCAACCTGGCGCTGACTGAATACCGATTCCATGAAGCCGCGAATATCGTGTACCAGTTTTTCTGGGGCGACTTCTGCGACTGGTATCTGGAGATTGTGAAGCTACGGCTCGACTTCAGCGACCCCGCGAATCGGCAAGCCGTCAGGTCAGCATTAACGACGCTGTTGAGCACGTTTGAAGCTGCCTTGCGGCTGCTTTCGCCCTTTATGCCGTTCCTGACCGAAGAGTTGTGGCATGCCTTGTATGACAGCATGCCGCCGGCGAAGTCGATTGCCCTGACGCGCTATCCTCAACCTCTGGAAGAGGCGTTGGATCCTGCTGTAGAAGCAGAGATGGCGACACTGCAAGAGCTGATCGTTACGATTCGAGCCTTGCGCAAAGACCTCGATGTGCCGGAGCGTGAGCCTGTAGCAATTCAAGTGACAGCATCCACCGAAGTTCAGGCTCTTGTTGAAACGAATCGCGCGATCATCGAAAAACAGGCGCGTGTCTCTGCGATTGAGTTTTCGGCATTGTGGAATCTAGGCCCAGCAAACACCAGAACGACGGCAAGCTTTACTATAGGCACGCCCTACGAAAAGCAGATCGATGTTGCTGTCGAGCGTGAACGTCTGCGGAAGAAACTGGAACAATATGAGAAAGTTCTGGTTAATGCTGAGCGACAACTAGGCAATGAAGCGTTTCTCGCAAAAGCACCGGAGAAGGTTGTGTCAGGGCTGAAAAAGCAGGCTTCGGAAGCGTCGACACTGCGTCAGGAAACACTCGACGCGATTGAGAAGCTGGAGCAGCTCGCGTAACGACAGAGGAACCGAATGGATTGGAAAAGCAGGCGGATCGAGGCAATTCTGGAACAGGCGCTGATCGAAGACAAAGCTACGAGCGACGTCACCACCGCGGTCACCATCGATCCCGGCCTACGCGCCTCGGCCACCATCATCGCCAAACAGGATTGCGTCATCTCCGGTCTCGGCTGCATCCCGCGCTTTCTAGAGATCTTTGGGCGGCTCGATAAACGTAACAGCGGCCGTTACGAAGTCGTCAGCCATCCAGAAATCTTTGAAGGCGTACGCGTAAAGAAGGGCCAGGCGATCGCGGTGATCCGCCACAATGCCCGCGTGATCCTTGCCTGCGAGCGCGTCATCCTGAACCTGATGCAGCGGATGAGCGGCATCTCCACCATGACGCGACAATATGTGGACGCAATCGCCGGCACCGGCGCCCGCGTGCTGGACACGCGCAAAACGATTCCCGGTCTGCGCATTCTGGACAAGTACGCCGTCCGTTGCGGCGGCGGCGAGAACCACCGCCTCGATCTCTCTGACGGCATCCTCATCAAGAACAACCACATCTCGCTCGGCGGAGGCATCGAGAAGGTATTGCAGCGCGCGCACGAACTGCGCACACCCGGACAGACGATTGACATTGAAGTACGCACCTTCGACGAGCTGGAAAAAGCGCTCGACAACGGCGCAGAGTCGCTCCTGCTCGACAACATGACGCCCGCGGAGATCAAGAAGGCAGTCGGCATCGTGCGAGGTCGCGGGCTTACGATTCCGATTGAGGCTTCCGGTGGCATCGTGCTTGAGAACATCCGCAAGTACGCGCTTGCTGGAGTGGACTACATCTCTGTTGGAGCCCTCACCCATTCTGCTTTGGCCGTTGACATCAGCATGAAAATTACGGCTGAGATTTATTAGCGGTTGGCTCCAAAGAATCCCAACCATGCCGGATACACCCGATGACCCGTTCGACATCCCGTCGCTGGATTGTGCTCTTGCCGGCACTCCGTTCGTCGGCAAGCTGCACTTCTTTCCATCGATCCACTCCACCAACACACACGCCATGCAGCAAGCCGAAGCAGGAGCGCCAGACGGCACGGTTTATTTCGCCGATGAGCAGACAGCCGGACGTGGACGCGGCGCGCATGAGTGGTCGTCGCCTCCCGGCTCAGGACTCTACGTCAGCGTCTTGCTGCGTCCAGGCATTCCACCGGCGGACGTGCTCTGGCTCTCACTCGCAGCGGGCCTTGCTGTGCGCGATGCCGTTCTGCAGGTGACATCGCTCGCATGCGATCTGCGCTGGCCGAATGATCTGCTGTTAGGGAAGCGCAAATTCTGCGGCATTCTTACCGAACTCAATGCCGAGGTCACGCGCATCCGTCATCTCGTCGTCGGCATTGGCATCAATGTGCATCAGCAGCAGTTTCCACCTGAGCTGAGGGACATCGCGACCTCGCTACACATCGAGACGGGCCGCGCATGGCCGCGCATGGACCTGCTCACCGCCCTGCTACAATCACTTCATCGGGAAGTGCTCGCTCTCTCCGATTTCGCCGACGCACACGCCGCAAAGCAGTCGATTCTCGACCGGCTGGAGCGCGCATCCAGCTGGGTACGCGGCAAACAGGTCTGGGTTGAAGAGGCGGACGGCTTCGAGGGAGTGACCGAAGGACTGGACGCGCGCGGCTTTCTGCAGGTCCGCACGCCGCAGGGTTTGCGCACAGTCTATTCAGGCGGAGTTCGCGAACGCAAAAGAGTCCATGGGAAATAAATGCTCCTTGTACTGAACGTAAACAACACAAATACAGTCATCGCGATTTATCCGCTGCATGACGATGGTCGCGTTGGCGATATGCGCGCGACCTGGCGCATCAGCACGCGACACGCGCAAACGGCAGATGAGTATGGCATTCTGGTGCAGAGCCTTTTGCAGAGCAAGGGCGTCGAAAGCAGCGCCGTCAGCGGCATCGTGGTTGCCTCGGTCGTGCCGCCCATGGACTGGATATTGCGCGTTTTCTGTGAGCGCTACTTTCATCACAAGCCGCTCTTCATCGAACCCGGCGTGAAAACAGGGCTGCCGATCCTCACCGATAATCCCAGCGAAGTAGGTGCCGACCGCGTTGCCAATTGTGTTGGCGCTTTCCAGAAATATGGCGGCCCCTGCATCGTAGTGGATTTCGGAACCGCTACGAACTTCGATGTGATCTCCCAAAAAGGCGAGTTCCTCGGCGGCGCCATCGCACCGGGCTTGAACATCTCGGCGGAAGCACTATTCGCGCGAGCGGCGCGGCTTCCGCGGGTTGAAATCAAGAAGCCGGCGAAGATCATCGGCACCAACACCGTCGACAATCTTCAGATCGGCCTCTTCTACGGTCATATAGGCCTCGTCGACAGCATTCTTGAACGCATGATTGCGAAGCTTGGCCCGGACACAAAATGCGTGGCCACTGGCGGGCTTGCACATCTCATCGCCGATGAGTCGAAATACATCTCAGAAGTGAATGACATGCTCACGCTCGATGGCCTGTGCATCATCTACGAGCGCAATCGCACAGCCAAGGGCGCCCCAAATGCAGCGGAGCAGCATGCATCACGCTCCTGATATCGTCGTACTTTGGAAAACTATTTCAACTACTTTACGGAAATCGAAGAGCACTTTCAGCGGCGGCGCGGTTCGCTGCTCCTGCTCTCAACGCTCGACTGGGCGTTGATTGAGATGTGGCGCGAGGCTGGCGTGCCGCTCGCCGCAGTACTGCGCGGCATCGATGCCGCCTTCGACAAATACGAATCGCGTAAATCCCGCGCACGCGTTCGCCGTGTGAATGGCCTGGCCTACTGCACGCAGGAGGTCATGACGGCTGTCGAGGAGATGAAGGAAGCTTCCGTCGGCACATCTCCCGAGCGCTCCGGAGCAGAGCCTGCGCCGGGCTTTGAAGCCGAACGCATCGCGAAGCACCTGGAACTATGCGCGGACGAGCTTCTGGCAGCGACACTCATCGGCATTGCCGAAGAAGCGGCTCACGAGATGAGCCAGCGCCTGCGAGGACTGGCTACTGGCGTTCGCACCGCGCAACCGAATCTCGAAGAACTGGAACGAACGCTCACCGTACTGGAAGAGAAGCTCCTGGCGACTCTGCTGGCAACCACGCCCGAAGCCGATCTGACATCAGTTCGAGAGCAGGCCGCGCGCGAACTGGCGCCCTATAAGCGACGGATGCAGGCGGTACGGATTCGCCAGATCGAACAGCAGTTTCTGCACAAGCGGCTGCTCGAAAAATACCGACTGCCGCGCCTGAGCCTCTTCTACATGAGCCAGTCATGAGGCTCCAGATTGAAAAGTGTATCTACGGAGGAGCAGGACTGGCGCGCGCCGATGGCAAGGCGATCTTTGTGCCCTTCACCCTGCCGGGAGAGGTCGTCGAAGCTCACATCGTTGAAGACAAAGGCAGCTTCGCCAACGCGGAGCTGGATGCCGTGCTTCAGCCATCGGGCGAGCGCGCTGCAGCGCCCTGCGAATATTTCGGCCAGTGTGGAGGATGCCAATATCAGCACGCAACCTACGGGAAGCAGGTTGATCTAAAGCTCGATATTCTGCGTGAAACGCTCGAGAGGGCACGGCTCGCATCGATCCCTGAAATTGTTCCAGTTTTTGCTGAGCCGCTTGGCTACCGCAATCGCGTACGTCTTCATGTGCAACGGCAGCCGTTCGCGCTTTGCTATAAAAAGCGCGCTTCACACGCGAGTCTGCCGGTCAGCAGATGCCCGATCGCAGCCCCCTTGCTCGAACGCGCACTTCAAGTAGTATCGCGCACCGGAGGAGAGCTCTTTCAGGAATTCGGCGAAGTTGAATTCTTTACGAATGAGAGTGAGAGCGAACTGCTCATGTCGCTCTCGGCCCCCACACAGATCCCGGAGTTGGCATCAATACTCAAGGCAACTTGTGAAGAGCTGCGACAGGAACTTCCGGCGCTTGTCGGCGCGAGTGTCTTTTCGGCTAACGATGGCAAGCTGCCGGACAAGAAAGTGTCGGAATGGGGAGCGCAGGCGCTCACCTATCGAGCGGCTGATTTCGAGTACCGCGTGAACGCCGGCTCATTTTTCCAGGTAAATCGATTTCTGGTTGATCGGCTGGTTGAGCTTGTCACAGCACATTTCACCGGTGGGCTCGTGTGGGATCTATACGCAGGCGTTGGGCTCTTTGCGCAGGCGCTGAGCCAGAGGTTTGAGAAGGTGGTTGCGGTCGAAGCGGCTCCGTCATCGTGGAACGATCTGCGGCACAATCTTCCGGACGGCGCGCACAAAACAGTGCGAAGCGGCACTCTGGAATTCCTGCGACGGCAGAACGGAATGACACCGGACCTGATCGTCGTAGATCCGCCGCGCACTGGAATCGGAAGCAGCGTCGTCTCCCTGCTTACCAAAGTAAGGCCGCAGACCATCGTTTATGTCTCCTGTGACCCGGCAACGCTCTCGCGCGATCTGCGTGCGTTGGTAGAATCCGGCTATCACCTCAGAAGCATGCATATGGTGGACCTGTTTCCGCAGACCTTTCACCTTGAAAGCGTTACGGTGCTGTCGCTCGGTTGAGGTCTGCCTGCGTCTGCTGCGGTGATGGCTCACTATGACACAGGCAGCGACACAAGGCGCGCCGTTCTCTTCCGGCACCGAACCGCTACGGTTCCAATTTGTTCCCCTGTTGTTTGCCGCCATATGTCTTTCATGCGGCATTTGTACCTCACGCTGCATTTGGCTGCCGCCCGCGCTGCTGCTCTTTGGGCTCTTTCTCTGTGTCGTCGTTTCTTTCCTGGCTGTCAATAAAGCCCACAGAGTTTCATTGGTGCCGCTAGGTGCGGTGTTTCTTCTTCTCGGAGCGTTCTCGGTTGAAGCCGCCCCACGGCCCGACCCGCAAACGGAGCTTACGCAACTCGCAGATGGAACGCAGCGTGCCGTCGAAGGAACAGTAATCCGGGTTGGGCCTGTGCGCCGCATCGAGTCCGTACTTCTCTTCTCCGACAAGGTACGCGAAGAGCAGAGCCAGCAGGTTCTGTTGAGGCTGACCTCCGTAATCGGCGGCGACACCACGGTGATGCCGCTCGCTGGCGGCCTTTCGCTCACGCTTTATGCGCCGGTAGACGCCGCGCTTCCGCGCCTTACATGCGCCGACAATGTACGCGCCACGGTCACGATGCGACTGCCGGAACGATATCTCGATCCCGGCGTGTGGGATGAGCGCGGGTACATGCTGAACGAAGGGATCGGCGCGTTTGGCACCGGCAAAGTAGCCGCGTTAACAATTCTGTCCAGAGCCGGCCACGCATCGATTCCCTGCTGGTTGCACACCATGCAACAGAACGCCACCTCGCGCCTGCTTGCATTCGCCGACGAGCAGGAATCGATGGCAAAGCTCCCGGCAGTTTTTCAGTTAAGCCGAGAAGACGCAACGATGCTGACGGCCATGCTGACTGGCGACCGCAGCTATCTCTCCCGCGGCGTGCGCACCGGCTTCGAACGCACTGGATCGTTCCATCTGCTGGTCGTCTCCGGAATGCACCTGGCGATCTTCGCCGGACTCGTCTTCTTTATCGCGAAGACTGTTCGCCTGCCGCGCAGCGCAGCCACATGCATCACCATCCTCCTTGCGTTCTGCTATGCGCTCTTTACCGGATACGGCCAGCCGGTCCAGCGCTCATTCTGGATGATCACGCTCTTCCTTATCGGACGATTGCTGTGGAGGGAACGCAGCCCACTCAATGCAATCGCCTTTGCCGCTCTGGTACTGCTTGCGATGAATCCGCAAGCGCTCTTCGACGCCGGATTTCAGATGACGCTGCTCTCCGTGCTCGCGATTGCTGGTGTTGCTGCGCCCATTGCGGAAAGGAGCTTCGCGCCTTATCTCGAAGCATTGCGTGACCTGTGGCTATTGCCCGTCGACCCAGCCCTCCCTCCGCGCGTCGCGCAATTTCGCGTGAGCCTGAGGCTCATTGTTGAGCACGCGCGGCTGCTTGTCGGGCGACGATTGTCCAACTGCATTCCTATCCTGGTGCGCATATCGCTGCGGTCAGTGGAGCTGCTGCTGGTGTCCATCATCGTAGAACTCGTCATGTCTCTCCCGATGGCTCTTTATTTCCATCGCATCACCGCAGTCGCGCTGCCTGTGAACCTCTTTGTAGTTCCCCTGCTCACTATCCTGTTGCCGTTAGCCATTCTCACGCTGCTGGCCGTGCTTATTCTGCCTGCCGTTGCATTCGCGCCGGCAACAGTAACCGCAGCGGTGCTGCATGCGGTGCTATGGGTGGTGCACCTGTTCGCGAATTCGATGACGGGTGATCTTCGCACGCCAACCCCGTCGATCGTGGCCGTGGCTCTGTGGATGACGTGCTCGGCGTTTGCAATCTGGGTGATCCGGCAGAGAAGACTCGCCGTCTCGGTTGCGCTGGCCTCGCTTGCCGCAGCTGCCTGCATAGCCATCCTGCCGCATCACCCGCTCTATCGCCACGGCGCGCTTGAACTGACGACGATTGACGTGGGACAGGGCGACGCGTTGCTGGTGGTCACGCCCGAGGGAAAGACGCTGCTGGTGGACGCTGGCGGCATCGCCGGCGCATCACCCGATTCGAAATTCGACATGGGCGAAGACGTCGTCTCGCAAGTGTTGTGGGCGCGAGGCATCCGCAGGCTGGACGCGGTGGCCATTACGCATGCGCATGCAGATCACATTGGCGGCATGCCGGCAGTACTCGAAAACTTCCGGCCGCGCGAGTTGTGGATCGCACGCAACCCGGATTCTCCAGCCTATGACCGCCTGATGCGCGAAGCGGAAGCACTTGGCATAACGACACAGCGACATATCGCAGGCGATTCGTTTCACTTCGGCAGCACCGAGATACGTGTGCTTTCACCCGCGCTCGGTTACACTCCGAAAGCAACTCCGAGCAATGACGATTCGCTCGTGCTGCGCGTAAGTTATGGCGAGACCTCAGCCCTCCTCGAAGGCGACGCCGAAGCCCCCAGCGAAGCGCGCATGCTTGCCTTGGGCGGCCTGCACTCCGACCTGTTGAAGGTGGGCCACCACGGCAGCAAGACCTCCACCACCCCCGCATTCCTGGAGGCGGTATCGCCATCGTATGCAACGATTTCCGTCGGGCCGCACAATTACTACGGGCATCCGAAGCTGGAGACCCTGGAAAAGCTTGAGGCTACGCATATTCACACCTATCGCACGGACCTGCTGGGAGCTTCCACGTTTTATCTGGACGGACGGCATGTCACGGCTGCCGGCTGGAATCAGCTTCAGTAACCTACCAATTCGGTCACGCCCGGCATCTTTTCCGTTTCCAGAGCATCCCTACCGTTGTACGATGACGAAAAAGCAAGCCCCCAAACGTCGCCTATGGAGGACAAGAATGGGCCCAAGTGAAGTTGATGGCAACCGAGACCTTCCGCATACACACATCAACTCCCCCGAAACAACTGAGTCTTCGCACCAGACCCCGGAAGAGCTGCGCGAAGAGCAGCGCAAAATCCGCCGCCTGCAGATGATGATGAACATGGTGATGTCAGTCATCAGCCAGGACGACACGCTCACCGTGGACGAAGCCGCCGAAATGGTAGCCGACAGCCGCCGCGCAGCGCTCGCCATGTTTCCGGACAAGGAACTGGCTTACAACCTGATCTACAAGCCGCGCCTGCAGCGACTCATGCGCGAGCGCTATCGAATCCAGTAACTTACTTCTGATCGACGCTGGTGAGCTGGAACGTAATCGTTCCCCAGAAGAACCGCGCCCGCATCTGCACAGGCATGTGGCGATCGTCGTCCGTGTACCAGATCCAGATGTTGCCGCGATTCTTCACCACGCCTGCGTCCGCAGTGGGCTGCACCCGCACCGTCTGGTAAGTGCCTGTGGGCGTTTTCACTGATTCTTTGCCCTCGATTTTCATGGTCACAGGAATCGTTTTTCCCGCATCAAAAATCGGCACCTGAAAGCTCTGGCCTATCTGCAATGGCTGCGATGCCGTATAGAAAATCGCAGAAAGCAGATCGGAGACACACGAGGGAATTGCCGTTTCCTCATGCTTGCTGATGCCGGAGACGAGGTTCTTCTCATCAAGGATTGCCTTACCCTGAGTGTAGTTGAACTTCAGATCGCTGTTGACCTGGCGGCGGCCCTCGATCAGTTGCTTACTGAATCCGACCGAACACCCTGTGCGCCGGTGGAACGAAGACTGGAAGCGGTCGCTCACGCGATAGATGAGATTCACCGCGCCGATCGAATCACCGACAACCGTGATGCGCTGAACATCACCATCTGCTTCCTGATGAAAGGTAACCGTACCAGCAGGAAAGACGCGCCAATCGACGCTATAGGTGAGGCTCTGCTTTGCCGGAAGCCCGAGGCCTGGATGTGGCGCAGGCAACTGGGGTGCGTCCTGAACAGGCTGATTTTGCGAACCTTGGGCCCGTATACCGGTCAGCAACAAAAAACAAAAAATGATGGGAAGAAATCCGCGACGCCAATTCAAGATCCGTGCTCACTCTTCTATTTCTTGAAAACAATTCTGAGGGCGAGCACAGCATATATGGCCGTCGCACCCATGAGTGCATTGTACTCGCGGTGCTTGCGGTACAAAGGAAAAGAAAAACTGCCCGCTGACCTTTCGGGTTCTCTCGTTGCAACGGAGACCGGACGCAGACGTGGCACCAGACGCGGGACGTTGGCGGCATAGGCATCGAAGTCCGCGAATCTCGAACGCAGAAATGCCTCTTCCGAATGAATCACCGGAATATAAATGATGGCGAAGAGCACGGCCAGCAGCAGCACAATCACAATACTCTTAGACGCTGCGGCAAATCCAAACGCAATTAGCATAGAGCCCAAATAAAGCGGATTGCGCGTGTACGCGTATGGCCCGGTCATCGTGAGTTCAGCGTTCTTTTTTACGTACCCTGCCGCGTAACCGCGCAACCAGAGACCAGGCAGCACCAGCAGCAGGCTCCAGGCCATCGAGACGAACGTCGGGCGCGCCAGCCAGATGTAAACTCCGGCAAAGACAAAGCCCATAGGCACACGGATGCGTCGCGCGATTCTGCTCCAGTCAGCAGGCATCGCCTAATAACTCCATTGCAGCACTCCACACCTCACACGCTGAAATCGTCAGCAGGCCCGCTTCGGGCTCTGCACGGCGGCTGTGATCCCGTTTGCTCTCGGGATGGCGCAGCACGCGGAACCTGCCGCCGCCGAACGGCCCATTGCGCGCCGGATCGGTTGGACCAAAAATGCCCACAACCGGCTTCCCGAGCGCCGACGCCAGATGCAGCGGCCCCGTGTCGCCAGCGATCACCAGCGATGAGCGACGCGTCATCGCAATCAGTTCATCGAGCGCAGGAGAAAGACTCAGAGCGGCATTTCCGCTCGTTGCGTTCACCTCTGCTGCCAGCCCTTCTTCACCTGGACCGCAATTGATCACCACGCCAAAACCTCTTTCCGCAAACAAGCGAGCCAACTCACCATAGCGTTCCGTAGGCCATCGCTTCGCGCCCCACCCAGCGCCGGGATTGAGAATGACGAATGGCCTGCCATTGAAGCCCCCGAGCTGCGCATCGTAGAGCCGCGCATCGCAGAACCGCTCGGCGCCTTCGCTTAAGGGCAGCCATGGCAGCGTGATCGGAAGCTGCTCGTGAGCCACAGCATTTGCCACCTCAACCGCCTGCTCAATCACATGCGTTCCGTTCGTCGCAATACGCTCGTCGAAAAGATACTGCGCAGCCCACTCGCGCGGTTTCTCCTCTCCGATAAGGCGATGTGGATGCGCCCATTTCCCCAGCACCGCCGAGCGCACCGCTCCCTGCAGATCAACGCAGACATCGTATCGTGCAGCGCGCAGTTCGTGGCGCGTTTGGCCGATCTCCCCGATGGTGCCCGCGCCGAGTGGCCGCCGACCCCACTCTTTCGCAGGAACGATGTGAAGCTGATCGACAATCGGCATCGCCGCGCCCCGGACTACCGCGCCTTCTACGGCGAGCAGCCCACGCCACTGCGGCTCAACGGCCCATCCAATAAACCACTCAGGATGCCTCATGCGCAGGGCCGTAACCGCGGGCAGGGCATGGAGAATATCGCCCATCGCACCCAGCCGCAGAATGAGCACCCGTAACTGCTGACTCTCTGTTGGCAAACTTTAATTTTCTCATAGTGAGCGATGGAAACTGCTCTGCAGCAGCGTCTCAAGATGATGCACGGCGGCTGCTTCATCCAGCAATCGGACCTCCAGTTTGGCCACCTGAAGCGGTGCAACAGAAGCAAGCATTTCTCTCTGCTTCAGAGATAGGCGGACAAGGTCTTTTTCCGTAGTGAGGAAGGCATTCGCCGCATGAGATTGCGCTTCCCGGATCAACTGCCGCGCGTCATCGTCACTGTAATGGTGATGGTCACGAAAAGCACGGGTGGCCACGAGTTCCACATTCGGTTGCCGAAGGAACTCATCGGGCCGCGCAATGCCGCAGAAGGCGACCACCCTCCCAAGTTCACCTGGCACGACGACGGAGCGACGAATCCACCATATCGGCTGATCGATCCCAAGCCTCTTCAACTTCGGCTCAAGATCGCCATCTTCTTCACGCAAGACAACAACGGAAGCGCGTTTCAGCGAACCGATCGGCTCACGCAACCGCCCAGCAGGCAGGAGCGTTCCTTGAAAATCGCTCCGATGGACGAGGACAATATCGACCGCCCGCGCAAGACGACGATGCTGGAATCCATCATCGAGCAGGTGTATGCCGGAACATGCCTGAGTGCTCTCAGGAAGAAGCCCCGCAGCGTAACGGCTTGCTCCCAGGTACACCGGCACGTCGGCAGACTGTGAAATCAGCAACGGCTCGTCGCCAAACCGCTCTGCATCGCCAGCGGGATCGACGCGCTCCACGGCGTCCGAGTTGCGCCCATATCCACGAGAAAGCACATCGACCTGACGGCCCTGCCTTTGAAGCAGCTTCGCCAGACAGATGACAAACGGCGTTTTGCCCGACCCTCCAACCGAGATATTGCCAACGCTAATGACCGGCCACTGCAATCGCTGAGCCTTGGCCAATCCGTGATCATAGGCAGCATTCTTCCAGGCAGCAGCTGCGGCATAGAGCGGCGTGAGCGGCAGTAATGCTCGACGCATCATGCCTTCCCGCTCACAATCTCAGACAACGCAGTGACAGTGCGCGGGGTCGCACCTGCCTCCGAGGAGAAAACAGAATACGCGCGCTCCCCCACCGCACGGGCGCGCACTTCATCAGAGAAAAGTACCGTCAATTCTTTGCCGACTTGGCTCGGATGCACGATGCGAACGGCATCCTCAGCCTGCAGGCGCTCGACAATCGCGCGGAAATTCTCATAGCGTGGCCCCATCACCACCGGAACTCGAAACTGTGCCGCCTCCAGCGGATTGTGCCCCCCTCCCGCGATCAGACTCCCGCCAACGAACGCCACCGTCGCCAGCGAATATACCGAGGCCAATTCGCCGATCGAATCGAGCAGAAAGACAGAACCTGCTCCAAGAGGTGTTGACAAGGCCATCCACTGGGACCGCCGCACCCACGGTTTGTCCCTGCGCTCCAGCAAGCGCGCCACCCCTTCAAATCGCTCCGGGTGACGCGGCGCGAGAATGATCAACGTATCAGTCGGTGCGGCATCAAGCAGAATTTCCTCCTCGCCCTCAAGCGTGCTTCCGCAGACCAGCACTTTGGTCCCGGGCGAGATCCGTTGCGCCAAAGCGAGCGTCACCGCGGCAGGCTCAGCAGCACGAATGTCATATTTCAAGTTGCCACCATAGCGAACATTCGCCGCTCCGATGGCTCGCAGGCGCGTCAGGTCTGTTTCGCTCTGCGCTAACACGAGTGCAAGACTGCCGAGCAGGCGCTTCCATAAAAATCTCAGCCGCAGGTAGCGCGGCCAGGAGCGGTCCGAGATGCGCGCATTCACAACCGCAACCGGAATTCCTGCGCGGCGGCTTTCGACAAGCAGACGTGGCCAGAACTCCGTCTCCATCAGCACAAGCATGCGGGGCTTCAGCGCACGCAGATAGGCGCGCACGGCGAAGGCAAAATCCAGCGGAAAGTAAAAGACGTTTTCCATTCCGAATCGCTGACGCGCGAGCGCCTGCCCGGTGCGCGTCGTCGTCGACACCACAATGCGCCAGGCCGGAAGCTCTCTCCGCAGATCCTCGATCATGCGCGCCGCCGCCAGCAGTTCCCCCACCGAGACGCCATGCACCCAAATCACCCGCTCGCCCGAGCGCACCGCCAGGCGCTTTGGCACAAACCCAAGCCGCTCTCCCAGCCCTTCGCGGTATTTTCCGCTGGTGGCCATCCGGAAGAGCCAGTACGGCGCGCCCAAAACGAGCACAAGAGCGAGGGCCAGGCTGTAGAAAAGCAGCATCCGCTTACCAATCTCACTTTACTGAAGTCTTAAGCGATGATGATAATCGTCCACAGGATGATGCGCTTTCGTTCCTATCTTGCCCTGGCATTGTTTGCCGCAATTTGCGCTGGACAATCATCAGCTTTTGAACACGGCCCTCCACCGGCGAAAGACGCGGCCACCTATCCGGCTGCCGACATCCATCAGGAGGAACACGTTGCCATCGCCGCCGAGCCCTATAACACGGAAGAAAAGGTGAAAATCTTCCGGGTGAACTACCTTGAACACCAGTTCCTTCCCATCCGCATCATCATCACGAACAGCGGCGACCGGCCCATTTCGCTGAACGACGCGCGCATCAACTTCATCAGCCCGCACGGCGACAGAATCCCCGCCGCTGAACCTGATGATGTGGAACGGCGCATTTCGCTAAAGGACAAGGAGGGCGAGCACATTCCGGTCGGCCCCATCCACATCCACACGAAACCAAAAACTCCCAACGGCAAAGTCGAGCAGGATTTTTCAGAGTTCGAGTACGCGGCCCTCGTCGTTGAGCCGCACACCACCCGCGCAGGCTTTCTCTTCTACGACGTTCTGGGATTAGGCTCGGCTCCGCTGCACGGAGCGAAGCTGGTGTTCCGCCAGATAAAAGACGCCAACGGCAAAGAGCTGTTCTATTTCGAGATTCCGTTCGATAAGTACCTGCAGACGCAGCCTCAGTGAGCCAGTTAGAGTCCGGTCATTGCTGATCGGACTCTAGCTTTTTACACGCCTTTCTTCTGCGGCTCCCAAATGTATTTATGAATCTGCAGACTCAACCGCGCTTCAAGCCCATCGGACAGCATCCACTCCACCAGTTCACGCGGATCAAGCATGCAGTTGTCCGTGCTGCGCGCTGTCGACGGAGCCTTGTGAAACGCCGGAGATAACAACACGCTGCCGGCGCGAGCCTCGATCGCATGACTGCGAATAAAATCGCGAGCAAATTCATAGTCGCTGCGGTCTGTAATCACGAACTTGACCTCGTCTCCCTTGGTCAAGAATTCGAGATTGCTCATTCGAAAGCTTCCACCCTCGCCCGAACCAGGACACTTCACATCCACGATCTTGTGTACGACGGCTGGCACACGATCCAAAGGCCGCTCGCCGCTGGTTTCAATCATCAGCTCATATCCCGAAGCAAGCAAACGCTCCATCAGCGGAACCAACTCGAGCTCCTGCAGCAGAGGCTCGCCGCCGGTAAACTCGATCAGCTTGACCGGAGCGAGCTTCTCGATCTCAGCAACGACTTGATTTTCTGACAGCTTGTAGCCGCCCTTGAAGGTGTACTCCGAATCGCACCAGGAGCAGCGCAGATTGCAGCCCGCAAGACGCACGAAGATGCAGGGGCGGCCGGCAAAGCTCGATTCCCCCTGAACAGACTTGTAAATTTCAATCAGGTACATGGCGGCGCTACTCGTAATACGTCGCCGTGGTGGTGTCCGTTTCGTGAATCGTGCAATCCTTCACGTGCACGCGGCCATCGGTCATCTCTGCAAGCTGCTTGTTTGTTTCATCGAAAAAATAGCGCGCCAGATTTTCCGCCGACGGATTCAGTTCGGTAAACGGCTCAAGGTCATTCAGCATCTGGTGGTCAATGCGGTCGATGACGGGACGCATCACCTGCTTCAGATCCTTGAAATCAAGCAGAAGTCCTGCATGATCAAGCCGCTCCCCGCGCAGCGTAATGCGCACCTTGTAATTGTGGCCGTGCGGATTCTCGCACTTGCCCTTGTAATTGCGCAGGTAATGTCCGGAGGAAAACCCGCGCTCCACAGTCACTTCATACATGTCGTTGCTTGCTCTCTCAGGGCAGATTGGCCCTTTTCCATTGTAACTTTTTCTCAGCGGCGAGGCTTGCGGCTGCGCACTCTCAACCGCTCCTGGTACCGCCGTTCTTCAGCTCGACGATCCACCTGCTCAAACATCGCCGTTATGACCCCAAAAAGCGCAATCACCAGCCCGCCAAGCGTGAGGAACAGCGAGGTCGTCTTCCACAGCGAGCCGTTGCCGGGAAGCCCCGTCTGAGAACTGCCGATAAACGTCATGCCACAGGAGATCACCGCGAATAGCAGCAGCGTGCCGGCGAGAATGTAGAGATTGCGGGCCATGGCTCCGCTCTTTATGCTAACGGATTCCAGCCAGCCCCTGCACGGACGCGCGCAGCTTCACCGGATCGTAGCCCACTCCGTCCTTGAATACCGTCTCGACCTTTTCAATGTCGGCGATCTTCTCCGCCGGATTGCCATCGACGACCACGATGTCCGCCGCCTTACCGGGCGCGATCGTCCCAATGCTCGCGTCCTCGCCCAGCCATTTCGCCCCGTTTTCCGTATAGATGTGAATCGCTTCGACCGGCGTGAATCCCGCTTCCACCAGCAGCTCCAGCTCGCGCTGATCGCCGAAACCCGCCAGAATACCCCCGAAACCTGTCGGGTCGCACCCAGCCATAAGCAGGCCTCCGGCTTTCACATAGCTGCGCTCGAATTCCATCTCCTTCTTGAGCAGCGCGGCCCAAGGTGATTTGTCTGCGTGTTCAGCGATGGTCGCGCGCGTCTCGAGCACATGACTCCATGACTCCCCAGACATCGAAGGCTTCTGCTCCATCTCAAATTCGGGCGGAGCACGCGTCCCGATAAAGCTCTCGAAAATTGCCAGCGTCGACGTCACCGCCACATGCCGCCCCACCAGGTCCTGAATCATCTTCTGCACAGGCGCGCTCTCAATATCAAGACTGTTGGCCATCTCCATCATTGGACCGCGCTGCCCCGGACACACGCCCGGCTTCTTCTCCGAGAAAAATTCCGTATCGACAACCAGGCCATGCTCCAGATTGTCGATGCCCATGTCCGCCGCCTCGGTAAACCCAACGGAGCAGAGATGGCCCGTAATCTTCAACCCTTTCGCATGTGCATGGTCGATCGCGGCCTTCAATTCATCCGGCGTAATGTGCATATACGCCTTGAACGAAGTCGCTCCCTCAGCCGCCCAGTAATCAACCATGCGGCCCGCATCGGCGGCATCCCTCAGTTCATAAAGCTGCGGACCAAGCGTAGGCACACCTTCCAGATACGGAGCCGTAAAAAGCAGTTTGGGCCCCGGCAACTCGCCAGCATCGATCGATTTCTTAAGCTGAATGTCGGCGTACGGCTCAACGCTGCCCGCAGTGCGCGCCGTGGTGACGCCAGCCGCAAGATACAGCCGTGGCGCAGAGTCCGGCGCTTCGCCAAAAAAGACGACGCCATCCTTGGGCTCAAGCGGCGTCGCGTAGTACAAGTGCTCGTGCATGCCGACCAATCCAGGAAAGACCGTCTTCCCTTCAAGGTCGATCACCTTCGCGTCTGGCGGAAAAGCGTTGCGCAGCATAGCGCTCTGCACGTTGATGATCTTGCCGTGGTCGATATCGATACGCATCCGCTCAAGCACCGGCACACCCGTACCATCGATCAGGCGAACATTATTCAGCACAATGACCGGCGCATCCTCTTTGATATAGGTCTTCAGCGGATTTGGAGCGGGTGTCTGCGCCGAACAAACGCTGGCAAAAAACACAACTCCTGCCATCAACTTACAAATGAGTTGCATGAAAGCGGCCTCTGTCTGAAAGGGTTCGGAATGCAAACCCCACTTTGAAGCAGTTCCCAACAGCGGTCAAGTCGGAATCATCTTCGATGAAAGAAATCGCTGACGGCGGCAATGTCCTGGGTGATGCGGTAGGGTGGCAGACTATCGAGAAACACGCGCCCATAGCGCTGCCGTTGGATACGCGGGTCAAGCAGCATCAGCACGCCGCGGTCTTCAAGCGAACGAATCAATCGCCCAAACCCCTGCTTTAACGTGATCACCGCAGACGGCACCTGATATTCAAAGAACGGACTGCCGCCGCCCTCTTCAATCGCACGCATACGCGCCTGAACCACCGGATCAGTCGGCACCGCAAACGGCAGGCGGTCGATTGTCACGCAGCTCAGAGCCTCACCCTGCACATCGACCCCCTGCCAGAAGCTCGACGTGCCAAAGAGCACCGCGTTCGGCGTTTCGCGAAATTCTTCAAGCAGCGCCTTGCGCGGGGCATTGCCCTGCAGCAGCAACGGATAAGGCAGCTCCATCAAAAGCCGCTCGTAGATGTCGCGCATTTGTTGATAGCTGGTAAAGAGGCAGAAGGCACGACCTTCGGACAGCTCCAGCACTCTGCGAATCTGCTTCGTCGCCTGATCCTGAAAATTCGCGTCACGCGGATCAGGCATGTCAGGGGGCAGATACAGCAATGCCTGCTCGCCGTATTTGAAATGTGATGGCACCACCAGCTCACGTGCATCCTGCATGCCCACGCGCTTGCGGATATGCTCAAATCCCCCCTGTACCGTCAGCGTGGCCGACGTCAGAATCACGCTGGGAAAATTCTCGAAAAGCAGCTCGCCCAGCAGCTGCGACACATCAATTGGCGTGGCCTGCAGATAAGTATTGCGACCCGCCTCGCGCCCGCGTCCGGCGTTACGGCGCTCCAACCAGAAGACGGTGTTGCGGTCATCGGCTTCCATCAGAAATTTAAGATGCTCGCGAATATCCGCCGCGCGTTTCTTCAGCCCCGGAGCCTCTTCCACGCCGCGCACACGCTCCAGCTCGCCCTCAAGGCGATGAAGCGCATTCAGCAGAGCTATGTACAAATCACCCTGCATCTCCAGAAACTCTTCGCGATTCGCAAACTGCATGCGGCCTTCGCCGTTCATGCTCATCGGCAGTGAACCGAAGAACATGCGTGCGCGCTCGCGCAAAAGCTGCGAAGCAGATTGCAGGCCGCTGCTCAGCGCCTGCTTCGCCCGCAACATCGTCTCCAGATCACGGGCCAGTTCTTCGAAGCGCACATTACTCAGGCTGATGCCGAAGTAGCTGGACGCAACGTCCTCCAGCTCATGCGCTTCATCAAAGATCACCGCCGCAGCCTCCGGCAGCACGCCGGCATCAGGCGCAGCCTTGGCCTGCTGCTTGATCGCAAGATCGGCAAAGAAGAGATGATGGTTCACAATAACGACGTCGCTCTCCGCCGCCTTGCGCCGCATCTCCGTGATGAAGCAGTGCTCGTAGTTTGGGCAGCTTTGCCCCAGGCAAGCCTCGCTGCGCGCATCAAGCTTCGCCCACACAGCACTCGTCTCCGGCAGCGAATCGATCTCCGCACGGTCGCCGGTCTCCGTCGTCTTCTCCCACTCGGCAATGGCGCGATACTGCTCAATTTCCTCCAGGCCGTTAAGAATCGGCTGGTCGCGCAGCGCGTAAAGCTTGTGGCGGCACAGATAATTCGCGCGCCCCTTCATATAGCAAACACGCAACGACCCCAACAGCGACTCAAGAAACGGAACATCCTTGAAGTAGAGCTGCTCCTGAAGATTCTTCGTCCCCGTCGAGATAATCACCCGCTGCCCGGTGCGCAGTGCCGGAAGCAGATACGCCAGCGTCTTGCCGGTTCCCGTGCCCGCTTCGACGATCAGGTGCTTATGCTCCTTCAGGGCACGCTCGACGGCCTGCGCCATTTCCAGCTGCCCTTTGCGAAACTCATAAGGCAGGCTCGAACGGGACAGCACGCCTCCCGGCGCAAAGAAGTCGTAGAGTGAGGGCAGAGAAGACGTAGTTTGAGCAGCAGAGGCCACAGGCGAAATTCCAGCGAACACTGGTTTCTATAATAGACAAGTGCTCGCCTTCCCAGCGCGTCACCGAGGAGAAAGAATTTGAAAGCCAAGAATCGTGCGACGCGCAAGTCAATGCCCAACACCGCGAATGACGACGCGCCGGTATTCGCAATCGTAGGCCGCCCCAACGTCGGTAAGTCCACCCTCTTCAACCGCCTCACAGGCTCGCGGCGCTCCATCGTAGGCGACGAGCCGGGCATTACCCGCGACCGCATCTACGGCAACGTTGAATGGAACGGCCACGTCGCCCGCCTCGTTGATACCGGCGGCATCATCCCCGACGACGAAGCCATCATTCCAGCGGAAATCTTCCGGCAGGCCCGCGTCGCACTTGATGAGGCTCAGGCGATAGTCATGATCGTCGATGGGCGCACCGAACTGGCCTCGCCCGACATCGACCTCGCGCGATTGCTGCAAAAAACCGGCAAGCCGCTCTTCCTCGCCGTGAACAAGATCGATACCGAGGCCCTCGACGCGGGAGCGGAAAACTTCCGCCGCCTCGGAATCAAGAATCTCGTGCCAATCTCAGCCGAGCATGGACACAACATCGGCGACCTGCTCGATGAAGTCTTCACCGTTCTAACTTTTCCCCAGGTGACAGAAGGGCCGGTTGAAACTAGTGAAGAAGAGTCCGCAGAAGAAGCAGGCAAAGACGCCCCCCACCGCACGCACGGAGAGTTCCAGCAGCACGAGACCCGCGTCGCCATCATCGGACGCCCGAATGTCGGCAAATCGACGCTGCTCAATACTCTGACGGGCTCATCACGCGCCATCGTCTCGCCCATTGCCGGCACCACGCGCGACGCGGTCGACGAAGTCATCGAACACGCCGGTCAGCAGCTTCGCATCGTCGACACGGCGGGTATCCGCCGCAAAGGGAAGACGCACCTGATGGCGGAAAAGCTTTCGGTAGTGATGGCCCGCAAGCATCTCGAAGCCGCTGACGTAGCCATCCTCGTAATTGATGCAACCGAAGGCGTCACCGCATCCGACGCAACCATCGGCGGCTACGCGCACGAGAGCGGCCGGTCTGTCGTCATCGTGGTAAACAAGTGGGATCTGGTGACATCGAAGCGTACCGACGGCAAACCGCCCGCCGACCGCGCCATCTTTGAGGATCAGCTTCGAAACACGCTCAAGTACTTAAGCTACGCACCCGTGCTCTTCATTTCAGCGGTAGAGGGCAAGAACGTCCCTCGCGTTCTAGACACTGTAATCCGCGTGGCTTCAGAGCGCCGCAAGCGCGTCTCAACTGGCCAGATGAACCGATTCCTCGAACGCATCGATTTCCAGCGCGCGGGCGTTCCCATGGCGAAGAAGGTTCGCATTTTCTACATGACGCAGGCTGCGGTCGCGCCGCCCACATTCATCCTCTTCACGAATCGCGACGTGAAGCTGCACTTCTCCTTCGAGCGCTTCCTCGAAAACCAGATCCGGGAAGCCTTTGGCTTCGAAGGCTCACCGATCTGGTTCAAAGTGCGCGCACGAAACAAGGAAACGTCAGAGAAGTAGCGCTTATTCCGTCCGCAAAGCATGCATCGGCTCGGTATTCGCGGCCCGACGCGCTGGTAATACAGCCGCGACAAACGCAGCGGCCAGCAAAACGACCGTCGTGACCACGAGCACCAGCGGATCATACGGCTTGATGCCAAACAGCTGATTCGCCACAGCCCGGCCGCCCAGAATCGTTGCCGGTATCCCGATGGCCAGTCCAATCACAACCTGCAAAAACGCGCCTGCCAGCACCAGCTTCAGCACGGCGGTACGATCCGCGCCCAGAGCCATGCGAATCCCAATCTCGCTCGTGCGCCGCTCCACCGAGTATGCCGTTACGCCGTAGAGTCCGATCGACGCCAGCACCAGCGCCAGCAATCCAAAGAGCGATGTGAGTTGCGCAATCATTCCCTGCTGGTTGAAGTTGCCCTCTACCTGCTCGGCAAATGTCTGGAGATCAATCACCGTCAGATCAGGGTTTACCTGCGCAATGGCGCGCCGCACCTGGGCTTCAAGCCCCGGCACATAACCCGACGTGCGCAATTCGATCGCGTCGAGTTTGGTGTGGGAAACATTCTCGAAGCTGCCCATATCCTTGTCGTCGTATTTCACCCACTGCGTGGCTGCCAGAAAGAACATCGGCCGAATCTTGCTTGTCGGCTGCCAGTACTGCGTATCCTCAGTTACACCAACAATCTCATAGGTTGCGGAATATTTCTGGTCGTCAAGACCGAAATGTTTGCCGATCACGTTGCCATCTTTGAAGAATTTCTTCGCGAAGGTTTTGTTCACCACTGCTACTGACCGCGTTGCCGATGTGTCCTGGTCTGTGAATTCCCGTCCCTGAATGATCTTCGTGCCAATGGTCTCAAAATAGCCGGCACTTGCTCTCACCCATGAAGCATTGTTCTCATTGCTCCCCGGCTGCGGCGGCGCCTGTCCCTCGAAATAGACTCCGGTTCCCCAGTTGTTGCCTTCCATCGGGCTGTAAAGCGAATAGGCGGCGCTCTTCATGCCGGGAATTCCGGCAAGCAGATCATGCAGCTGGCGGTAGAACGCATCCATCTGCTCCGGCTTATATCCAGCCATCTGCGGATCGATGTGCAGAATATAGCGGTTCTTTACATCGAAGCCGAAATCTTGATGCTGCATATTCCGCAGACTCTGTGTCAGCAATCCAGCCGCGCACAGCAGCACCAATGAAACCGCGGCCTGCACCACTACCAGAGATTTTTGCGTGATCGAGCTTCCCTGCCCCGTCGAACGATTCGCTCCGCGCAGCGCATCAATCGGGTTCGCATGCGCCGTCAACCACGCCGGAGCCACCCCGAATATAACTCCTGTCAGCAGCGACACTCCGAAGGCAAATCCCAGCACAGGCAGTGAAGGCGTCGCTTGAATCGGCACGTAGCTTTTGCGAAACGCAAGATGCAGAATCAGCTTCGTTCCACCGTATGCAAATACGATGCTCACAATCCCGCCCATCACGGCGAGCACCAAGCTCTCGGTCAATGCCTGCCGTACCAGCCTCGTGCGCGGAGCGCCCAGCGCAGACCGCACAGAGATCTGCAGCTTGCGCGTCGTTGCGCGCACCAGCATCAGGTTGGCAAGGTTGGCGCAGGCAATCAGCAGCACGAACGACGAGATCCACATCAGCAAATGCAGCCCGTCCTGGTATTCCTGACGCAAGGTCTGCACACCGCCGCCGCCAGCAGAAAGATGCAGGGTCTGCTTCGGAATCAGCGTTTTTCCTTGCTCCTCCACCTTGCTCGCCGGGCTCATCAGCCATTGGCGCAACTGCAGCTGCATCCGGGCTTCCATCTGCTTGATGTTTGCATCTGGCTTTACGCGGCCAATGACGTTGAGCCAGTCCAGTTCAGGTCGATCTCGCACGGAAAACACGCCGGCAATCTGCGGCTCGCTCGATATGGGGAACCAGAAGGTAGGCGGATCACTGACAACCCGTTCACCGTAATAGCCGGGCGGCGTGATGCCGATCACGGTATATGGCTGTCCGTTCACGTTGAAACTCGCGCCAATCACAGACGGATCCTGCCCGAACTTCTGCTGCCAGGTGCGAAAGCTCATCACAACCACCGGTGCAGCGCCTGTCTTGTCATCCGAGGGCTGCAGGAGCCGCCCTGCATAAGCCCGTATGCCAAAGGTTTCAAATGCATTGCCGGAGACAATCTGGCTCACAAAAGTTTCCGCCGGATGATCGCTGCCCTGCCGTCGAACGCTGATCTGGTCCCGGCCTGCCTGAAACGCCGCCATCTGCATGAACTCAGGATTGTTGTCGCGAAACATTTTGTACTGGTCGTAGGAGAACAGCGACCAGTCATCCTGCAGGCCACCGTTGATGCAGCAGTTTTCCTGATCGCCGACGCGCCACAGTTCACTCGGGTTCACCACAGGCAGCGACTTCAACAGCACCGCGTGCACGAGCGTGAATATCGCAGTCGTTGCACCAATGCCAAGCGCGAGCGTCAAAATCGCAGTAGCCGTAAATCCAGGAACCTTGCGAAACTGCCGCAACGCATAGCGAATGTCTTCAAAAATTGCCGGCATGAATTCTCCTACAGATTATTTCGATTCCCAGACCACAATCACAACATTACGTTCCGACCAACGGGAGGAGGTGCGCGAAGCGCGTTTGCCTGGACGGCTAGTCCTCATTCGCTTCGCAACGTCCTGGCCGGATCAACCGACGCCGCCCGCTGCGCCGGAATCATCCCCGCCAGCCCGCCTATCGCGAGCAAGGCGGCCATCGCAACAGCCAGCGAAGATGATACGCCCCCGCCAAACGATGTGAACACCTGCTTCAACATCGAAGCAGCGAAGAACGACATGGCAATGCCGATCACCAGACCGATGCCGACCCAAGCCAGAGCGCTCTTCATAATCAGCGCAACTACCTGCGCGCGCTGCGCACCCAGCGCCATGCGGATACCGATCTCATTTGTGCGCTGCTCTGTTACATAACTAATCAGCCCGTAGATACCTACCAGCGCCAGCACCAGAGCCAGCCCGGCAAACGCTGTCAGCAGCCACACTATCAGCTTTCTCGATGCCAGGGACGCATTCACCCGCGACTCCAGCGTCCCCGTATCAAAAGCCGTCTGTGCCGGATCAGCGGCAGCAATAGCCTGGTTCAAAGCCGATGCCAGGGCAAGCGGATCGCCATCGGTGCGCACCGCAAAGCTCGCCATCCCAGCCGCCACCTGTGAATAGGGATAGTAGCGCATGCCGTCGCTCACGTCTTCTTCCAGAGAATCAGGCCGCACATCTGCCACGACGCCAACTACGGTGGTCCATGGCGCCCGGTCATCATCGCGTAAATGCTGACCAATCGGATTCTGGCCAGGCCAGTATTTCTTCGCCAGCTTCTGATCAATGACCACCACCGACTGCGTATTCGAGCGGTCTTCTGCACTGATCCAGCGCCCGGCGAGCAGCGGAACCTCCATCGTTTTCAAGTAGTCCGCTGTCGCATAGCTCAATTGGCTGTGCGGCCCGGGATCATTCGGTCCCGTAACCCGTCCTTCGACGTTGAACGAGTCGGCTCCGTCCTGATTGCTGAACGGCAGCGAAGTGGTCGCCGCAGCGGACTTCACGCCCGGCTGCGCCTTCAGGTTATCGAGCACGGTATTGACGAAGGTCTCCTGCCGCTCCCGGTTGTCCTTATATCCCTCGCCCGAATACACCACCACCCCGGCCAGCACGCCATGCGGATTGAAGCCCGGATTGATCTGCTGCATCTGCCGCAGACTCGCCAGAAAAAGCCCCGTCCCTGCCAGCAGCACAAACGCCATCGCCACTTCGCCAATGACAAACGCGCTACGCAGCCGCTGCTTGTCTACGGATGCCGTCGAACTACGCCCGCCATCATGCAGCTCCAATCTTTTTTGGGAGCGCACCATCTTCACCGACGGACCAATCCCGGCAATCAGGGCAGTCAGCAGACCCGCCGCCGCCGTGAATGCCAGCACGCCGAACGACATCTCTACCGTGTAGCCTTCGGCAAGACTCTGCGGCACCAGCCATAACAGCATCCTGCCGAAGACCGGACCAAGGGCAATGCCGGCGAGCGTCGCCAATCCCGCAAGTAGCGCTGTCTCGGCCAGCATCTGCCGCACCAGCCGCCAGGCATTCGCACCCAGAGCCGTCCGAATGGCAAACTCCTTCGTACGGGCCGAAGCCCTTGCCAGAAACAGCCCTGCCACATTCGCCGAAGCAATAAGCAGAACAAGCCCCACCACGCCGAACAGAACATAGAGCGGCTTGCGCAGCGGACCGGCCGCAAATTCGGTCACCGGCGTCGCCGTCATCCCCCAGTTCGACCGGAGCGCAAATCCCTTCTGCCCCTCACGTGCAAACTCCTCGTGCGACTTCGCAGCCAGACCCGCGTTGAACTGCGCGAAACTTACACCAGGCTGCAACCGCACCGCAGCTACCGATCCCTCATTGAACCGGTTGTCCAGGCTATATTCCTTCGGCTCGAGCCCCATCGGCGTCCATACTTCCTTGCCGCGCGGCCAGTCAAAATCACTGCGCATCACGCCAACCACGCGATACGGCTTCTGGTTCAGCATCACCGTCTGCCCGGTCAGATTGGGGTCGCCGCCGAAGACCTTTTGCCACGCATCATAACTGATCACAGCGACGTTATTCGCGCCCTTCTGATCCTCTTCCGCGGTGAACGTCCGCCCCAGAATCGGCCGTGCGCCAAAAACGTTGAACCACTGCCACGTCACCTGCGAACCGTCCAGATGCTCGGTCCGGCCATCATGAAGAATGTTGTAGCTGTCCGTCCGCTCAAGGGCAGCCGCCTGCACCTGATCTTTCAGCGAAAGTGCGTCCGCAAAATCAGGCACAGAAACATCCGGAAAATCGAGCCCGAGGTTGGCGTACTTCGTGCGCATGATGCCGATCCGCTCCGGCGCATCCATGCCCGAAGGATGCATCAACACCGCATGAATCACGCTGAAGATGGCCGTATTCGCTCCGATGCCGAGCGCAAGCGTCACAATCGCAGTCAGAGCAAATCCCGGAGCCTTGACCAATTGCCGCAACGCAAAACGCAAATCCTCGAAGAAAGTCATGCGGACACCTCACCAATAGAATCCTCCGCACACAGTGTGCCAATCGGAACAGAGGCTGTATGTTTATGAAAATGAGATAGTTTGCCGCTGAAAAGGCTCTCGCCAGGATTGGCATCCTGTCCGAATCCGGACGAATCTGTTCATTTCCGGTCAGAGTCTCTGTTGCGGGGTGCCGATGGCGCGTCTGCCAGCCTGCCCTGAGCGCAGCCGAAGGGGCCAGTCGTCACCAGACCGGAGGCGGCTCGTTCAGTGAAGGCAGAGGCGGCAGAGGCGGTTCTACCCGGACAGCAACCAGATCTTCCTCCGGAGGCTCCAGCAAATCCCCCAACCCCGGATAGCGTGAGCCAAAGAAGTAGGCAGCATACGACTGCTTGAAGACGGCAACCGTCCCGTAGACAGCCGTCATCGCCAACAAACACACGGCAATCAATACCAGCGCCATCGCCACCACAATCGCTACGAAGACAATCTGCAGGCCAACCCCGCCATGCCACATGGCGCGATACAGCCCAAACCCCACAGCGAGGCCGCCCATGCCTCCAACCGCTAGCGCGAGGAAGACGACCGTCATCAGCGTCCAGCTGATGCCCAGCGCCACCACGAACCGAAGCAACATATAGACCACCACCGACCCGAAATCCTCCCGCAGCAGCCCCAGGAACCGGCCAAAGGAGCCTTCAATCGACGCATCCTCAATCGCAATGGGAGGCAGCACAAAATCCTGCAGAATGGCGTCCGTCAGCATCCACACCAGCCCCAAAAGCAGGCAGATGCCGATAAAAGGCAGCATCGCACCCAGCATCGGGAATGGATTCGCACCCGGCCCCTGCGCGCCGACGCGCGCCGCTGTTTTCAGCATCTGCACAAGAAACGGCCCAGCAGTCGCAGCCAGCAGAACCAGAAAGGCGAGCGACGCCAGCAGCACTGAGCCAAAGTAGCGCCAGGTCTGCCGTCCATATTTCGCCCAGGCCTCGTGAACCTTACCCCTCCGGTACACAACAAGATCAAACAGCGTGAAGCGCAGCCGGCAGAAGAGATACGTCGCCAGCACCCACACCAGCAGGCCAAGCAGCAGCATGATGGCAAAGACGACGAGCATTGCCGCCCCAGCAGCGCCGCTGACACCGGGAAACACAGGTATTGGATTGGCAAGGCCGAAATTCATGTGCCCAGGCCGACGGATCGCCGCGCCCGCAGCCATCTGCACACCCTGCATCGGATACGACACGATGACCGAATAGAAACCCGGCTGCGTCAACGCCGCAACCAGGGCAATCTTAAGGAAAAATCCCAGCCGGAACGGCGCAGCCATCACTTCGCGCGCTCGCCGAAAAGCAGGCCCCAAAGCATCAGCAGGAGAAAGTCTCTTCATGCGTGCCCTGAGGTTACGGCATCGCACCGCCGCACCGCAATCACAATTCAACCCACAACGATCACCGTAAAATAGAACAAGATCCTCATGACCCACATCCGCCCAGCCACCGCAGCCGACATTCCACTCATGCACTCCCTCGTCCGCGCACTCGCCGAATACGAGCGCGAGCCGCACTCCGTCCAGATCACCGAAGAGCAGTTGCTGCGCGACGGCTTCGGCCCGCAACCGTACTACGAATGCCTCATCGCTGAGGAAGCCGGCAAGCCCGCCGGCTTCGCCTTGTACTTCCCGATCTATTCAACCTGGCAAGGCCCCAGCCTGCACCTCGAAGACCTCTTCGTGCTCCCCGAATTTCGCGGCAAAGGTATCGGCAAGGCGTTGCTGAATCAAGTCGCAGCCGCCGCCGTAAAGCGAGGCTGCGCCCGCCTGCAATGGGACGTGCTCGACTGGAACCGGCCCGCGATCGACTTCTACCACTCCATCGGAGCCGTCATGCTGCCCGACTGGCGCCGCATGCGAATGACCGGCGACGCACTGCAAGCCCTCGCCAACCCCAGTGAGGTGACGGCGTGAGCCGCATTCGCGTGATTGGCGGCGGACTCGCCGGCCCGGAAGCTGCGCTCATCGCCGCCCGTCAGGGTGTAGACGTAGACCTCTACGAGATGCGCCCCGTCCGATCGACACCAGCGCATCAGACCGCGGACTTCGGCGAACTCGTCTGTTCCAACTCCCTCAAATCCGAGAGCGAAAACACAGCGCCTTGGCTCCTAAAGCAGGAGATGCGCCGCGCCGGATCGCCATTACTCGCCTGCGCCGATGCCAGCGCCGTGCCCGCCGGACATGCCCTCGCCGTCGACCGCGTCGAGTTCTCTCGCCTCATCAATGAAGCCATCGAGCGCGAACCGCGCATCACCGTCCACCGCGAAGAAGTCACGCAGCTCAATCCCGACGACGGCATCACCATCATCGCCAGCGGCCCGCTGACCTCGTCGGCGCTATCAAGCGAGATCGCCCGCCTCACCGGCAGCGACCACCTCGCCTTCTACGACTCCATCAGCCCCATCGTCGAAGCCGACTCCATCAACATGGACCGCGTCTACTTCGCCGCCCGCTGGGACAAAGGCACCGCCGATTACATCAACTGCCCTTTCACCAAAGAAGAGTACGACGCCTTCTACAACGCGCTCACGACCGCTGAAACCGTGCAGGAAAAAGAGTGGGAGAAGCTCTGCTACTTCGAAGGCTGCCTGCCGATTGAAGAGTTGGGCCGCCGCGGCTACGACACGCTGCGCTTCGGCTGCATGAAGCCGGTCGGCCTGCGCGACCCGCGCACCGGCAAAACACCTTATGCGGTAGTCCAGCTGCGCTGTGAAAACCTGCGCGCCGACTCCTACAACCTCGTCGGCTTTCAGAACCACCTCAAATTCGGCGAACAGGCCCGCGTCCTGCGCCTCATCCCCGGCCTCGAAAACGCAAAGTTCCTGCGCTACGGCCAGATTCACCGCAACACCTACATCAACGCCCCGCGCGTTCTGACCGAAACGCTGAACCTGCGCGAGCACCCCAGCATCTACTTCGCCGGACAAATCTCCGGCGTCGAGGGCTACACTGAATCCATCGCCACCGGCCTGCTCGCCGGACTCTACGCCGCAGCCGCTTCGCAAAGCGCAACCGCCATGTCCGTCCCACGCGAAACAGCCTTAGGCTCGCTTGTGAACTACATCACGAAAGCAGATGCAAAACACTTCCAGCCAGCCAACATCACCTTTGATCTTTTAGTCCCGCTCGAAGAAGAGCTACGAAAAAAAATCCGCGACAAAAAAGAGCGGCACCGGATGCAATGCGAGCGATCATTGACTGCGTTCGACGGCTGGTGGAACTCCGTCCACACCCTTTCAGTAATTCCTTGACCAGTTTCCGGCAAGATATACTTTCCACGAACATTTTCGCCTCCCCTTGAGTCTAGGAAAATGCTGGGAGGATAGATGCGCCTTGCTTCCGCTTTCTGCCTTATCTCTGCACTCACCCTGCCACTGATCGCGCAAAAACCCGTTTTAGTCCCGGACGGCCAGCAGCGTGATCATGCGCTCCCTCCTCGGCACAGTATTCACACCAACAAGTTTGGGCCGATGGACGTATTTGAGGGAATACAGCTGGATGTAATCGTTTCTCCCAATGGCGTAGTCGAATCAGCGCATGCGACTCGCGGACAGAGCCCCTATTTCGCCAAAGCAGAGCGCATGGAAATGGATCGCCGCTTCAAGCCTTTCCACCCGGGACGGCGGCGTACCTGTTCGAGCATTGATTCACGACTATGTCAGCTTAGCTCCTCCGGAAAAATGGCCTTCCGTTCATACTTCATTTCCGGAAATTAAGGACTGGAACAGCCTGCGCATGACCCTTGATCGAACCAGATGTTTCGGCCCGTGTCCGGCGTATCAAGTCGTCGTTCACGGAGACGGATCCGTCGATTTTGCGGGCAAAGCCTTCGTTACGGTGGTCGGAAATCATCGCGGGAAAATCTCAACGCTGGCAGTCCATGAACTGTTCTCGGCATTCAAAAGGGCTGATTACTTCGCCTTGGAGAATCGGTACGCCACCTCGGTGACAGACAATCCGTCCTATACAACTTCCATTTCGTTTGACGGTGTGACCAAGTCAGTTGTGGATTACATGGGTACGGAATCCGGGATGCCCGACGTCGTTCAGGATCTGGAAGAAGAAATCGACAGAATCGCGCACACCGACAAGTGGATTCACGAAACGACGAAACCTGGGCCGCCCTCGTAAACGAAACATGGGATTTCCGCACTCTCTCGAATATAGGCAGCGCGAAGTTTGCCTCCGTCATCGATAGGGTTCGGATCAATTAGTCAAGTACTTTGTATCAATATCCTTGTATGCCGCCGTCCACGCTCCAGCGTTACCATAAGAAGTGAAGATGTCTACCCCCGCCAAAGCCCCCACCAAAGCCGTAGTAAGCCTCTCCGGAGGCATGGACTCCTGCGTATGCGCCGCCCTTGCCGCCCGCGATTACGACGCTTATGCCGTCCACTTCAGCTACGGCCAGCGAACCGAAGCCAAAGAACTCGCCTCGGCCCAAGCAGTCGCTAACGAGCTTGGATTCAAGGACTTCCTGCACCTGAAGATCGACCTCTTCCGCCGCATCGGAGGCTCCGCCCTTACCGACGCGAGCATCGCCGTCCCCGAAGTCTCACAAAGCGGCCAGATCGGCGAGGGAATCCCGGTCACCTACGTCCCATTCCGCAACGCGCATTTCCTGTCGGCGGCTGTGAGCTGGGCCGAGGTCCTGGGCGCAAAAAAGATCTTCATCGGCGCTGTCGAGCAGGACAGCTCCGGCTATCCCGATTGCCGCCCGGCCTATTACGAGGCCTTCCAGCAGCTTATCCGTACCGGGACCAAAGACGGAGACATCGAAGTTTCGACTCCGCTCATCCATATGCGGAAGAAGGAGATCGTCGCGCTTGGCCTTGAACTTGGCGCGCCATTGGATTTAACGTGGTCATGCTACTCAGGCGAGGAATTCGCCTGCGGCGTATGCGAGAGCTGCGTCCTCCGCCTCCGCGCATTTGTTGAAGCCGGATCGGAAGACCGAATCCCCTACGCCGTGCATCGCAGTTAAAAGCTGGCGTCACCGGAGCGGATTCCGGCGCAGTCAGAGAATTTTGAACACGAAGGACCGGGCAGGCCGGGCACTCGTCCGCTGCGCGCTCCTTCAAGGAGAAGAACATGAGAAAGACGAAGCTCTGGATGGCGCTCGCATTTGCAGTCCTGCTGCCAGCACTGTTCACCCCCGCATTCGCTCAGGAGCAAACTGGCAAGATTCACGGCCACGTTCAGGACCCGGCTGGCATCCCCGTCACCGACGGCATCATCACCCTGTCCACCGACGGCGGCAAGACCGCCAAGTACACCTTCAACACCGACGGCAGCGGCGACTACAAGGGCGACAATATCGCTCCCAGCACTTACACGCTGTCGCTGCGCCGCCCTGACACGCCGGCCGACAAGGTCCTCGACCAGTATCCCGAAGTAAAAGTCGCTGCCGGGGCCGACACTGCGCAGGACTTCGACATGACCCGCCCGGAATACCTCTCCAAGCTCACGCCTGAACAGAAAAAGCAGCTCGAAGACCTGAAGGCAAAGAACGCCAGCGCCATGAAGGAAAACGCGGTCATCAAGAACCTGAACGCCGACCTCCTGAAGGCGCGCGAAGACAACAAGAACAAGAACTACGCCGAGGCCGAACAACTGATGCAGCGCGACACCCAGGCCAAGCCGGATGCCGCTGTCCTGTGGCTTGAGCTTGGCGTAGCGCAGGCTGGCCAGAAGAAGAACAGCGACGCGGAAACTTCCCTCAAGAAGTCCATCGAGCTCGACAGCCAGAGCAAGAAGACCAACCCTGAGGTCGAAGCCGGCGCCGACAACGCGCTGGGCGAAGTTCTCGCCAACGAAGGCAAAGTCCCCGAGGCGCAGGCCGCCTATGACGCCGCGGCCAAGCTCAATCCCACCCAGGCGGGCATGTACTACACGAATGCAGCCATCATCATGGATCGCGCCGGGCAGGTCGACGGAACCGTGGCCGCAGCCGACAAGGCCATCGCGGCCGATCCCAACAAGCCGATCCCGTATTACCTGAAGGGCAAGGCGCTCATCAACAAGGCGACGGTTGACCAGAAGACGGGCAAGATTATCGCCCCTCCTGGCTGCGCCGATGCTTACCAGAAATATCTCGAACTCGCCCCCGATGGCCCCTTCGCTCCCGAAGTAAAAAGCGTCCTTCAGGAGATGGGCGAGACCATCAAGAGCAGCTACAAGGCGGGCAAGAAGAGCTAGGGTAGCGTAGGCTCGATTCACCCCCAGAGCGCCGCCCTCAGCGGCGCTCTTTCTTTACCCGGACTATCGACACGTCGACCATACATATATCTACGGCCCGTCATTCTGAGGCGCAATCCAAGCCTGCCCTGACCGAAGCCGAAGGGAAGAATCTCAGCGGATCTTCTTGCGCCCCATCTGTCTCAGATTTCTTACGAGAACCTCACAGGGGATACAGCTAAAATTTCAATGTGCCCGACCTCGTCCTCACCTACCCCGAAGCCGCCGCCGTTATCCAGGATCGCGCCAAAATCCTGCTCGCCCAGAAGCCCACAGCAGAGAAAGTACCGCTTCTAGCCGGACTCCACCGGGTCCTCGCCGAACCCGTCCTCGCCGACCGCGACCAGCCGCCATTCCCGCGCTCCACGCGCGACGGATTCGCCTGCCGCGCCTCCGACATAAACCCAGATATGAGCGAAGCGAAGCCGCTCCGCATCATCGGTCAGCTAAAAGCAGGCGACATATGGAAAGGCGCGCCACTCGCCACAGGCGAGGCTCTCGAGATCATGACCGGAGCACCCGTTCCCCCCACAGCCGATTGCGTCGTCATGGTCGAGCACGTCAAGGTGCGAGATGACGTCCTGCTCATTGAGCCGGGCCGCACCCTCGAACCGGGAGAAAACATCGTCCCCGCAGGCGCGGAAGCGCGGTCCGGAAGCGTCATCGTGCCTGCCGGAACGCGCCTCGCAGCCTCGCACATAGCCGCAGCCGCAGCCTGCGGCTACGCCGCCGTTCCGGTCTACGCCCGCCCGCACGTCGCCATCCTGGCCACCGGAGACGAGCTTGTCCCCGTCGACCACACGCCGCTCACGCACCAGATTCGTAACTCAAACAGTTACTCATTAGCCGCACAGACCACGCTCGCCGGAGCGCAGCCCGTCATTCTTCCCGTTGCACCGGACGACAAAGCAGAGATCGAGTCCGCCATCAGCAGCGCCTCTGGCTGCAACCTGCTGCTGCTTTCAGGCGGAGTCTCCATGGGCAAATACGACTTCGTAGAACAGGCGCTGGTCGCACGCGGCGCGGAGTTCATCTTTACCGGCGCAAGAATTCAGCCCGGCCGTCCCGTAGTCTTTGGAAAACTGCCGCAGCAATATTTCTTCGGACTCCCCGGCAATCCCGTCTCCACCATGGTCACCTTCCTGCTCTTCGCGCAGCCGCTCATCGCGGCCCTCAGTGGAGAAAATGTCAGCGGTCCACGCTTCGCGCTCGCCCGACTCGCCCACGACTTCCGCACAAAACCTGGACTCACGCGCTTTCTGCCCGGGCGCATCGACTTCAATATAGACTCATCACAAGCCACCATCATCCCGTGGCAAGGCTCAGGCGACCTCGCCAGCACGGCCAGCGCAAACGGCTTCGTCGTCATTCCTTCAACCGCAGTCAACCTGGCCGCAGGTGAATGCGTTTCTGTATTACTGGTTTAACCGTTGCGGAAAAACACAGTTGAGGATTGCAAACGAGTCTGTCACGCGAACGATTTAGACCGCGCAGACACGCAAACCTTCGTTACAGCGTTAAGAGTATCTCTTTGAATCGGAGATATTTCTCCTTGGAAAACGCATCGTTCAACGCTTCTAGGCGGGGCCTTAGAAGGCTTGCTGCGGCTGGGAAATCGTCAACCAGGTCACAAGCCGATAAGTGCCTGTCATCAAGCGCGGAGATCACTCTCCCAAGCTCGTATAATTCGGCAGGTGCATGACGTGGTGAAACCGCAACGTTTGCCTCACCCCGTCCTCGGTAAAAGAAAAGGAAACATTCTTGTAGATAACTTTCACCGAGGCATAGTCGAAGGGAAGGATGGCGGTCTGCTGCGGAATGCTAACCTCCCCATTCGGAACGAGGAAATAGAAGTTCGCTTGGACCGCCGCCAACAGCGCTCGGTTAGCTTTTCGTTGAAGCCAAGGATCGAGCCACCACCCAAGAAGAGCCTTATATATGCCTCCCAGGGTGCAACCGAGCGTCGCAAAGAATGGCCACGCAAACTCCATTACCCGTACTTTGCTTCGCTTATCCATGGGCCGAATTCTAACCGGCTTCAGTCGTAACAGAACACTATTGTCGATTAGGTGTGAAGATGGCCATCAACAATTCGCTGTGTTCCGTTATTTATATTTAAGGGAGATTTCCACGCATGAGCAAGCTCTCGCACTTCAACGAAGCCGGCGAAGCCAAGATGGTCGACGTGAGCGCGAAAGCATCGACGCGCCGCGAGGCTGAAGCTTCCGCCTTTGTCGCGCTCTCACCAGAAGTGCTGGCCGCTCTGCCCAACAACCCAAAAGGCAATCCACTCGAGGTCGCCCGCTTCGCCGGCATTCAGGCAGCCAAGCGAACCTCTGAGCTGATCCCCATGTGTCATCCGCTGCCACTCAGCTTCATCGATGTGACCACCGAAATCAAAACCGACGGCATCGCCATCCGCAGCACAGCAGCCACCACTGGTCCCACTGGCGTCGAGATGGAAGCTCTAACTGCCGCCTCAGTCGCCGCTCTCACCATCTACGACATGTGCAAAGCACTCGACAAAGGCATCGTCATCCGCGAAGTCCGGCTGGAGCGCAAATCCGGCGGCAAGAGCGGCGACTATCAACGCGTGGGCTGACCCAGGAAAACCTGCAATTTCAATTCGGCATCTCTCGAAGAAACAGACCACATTATGCTTTTGACGATTTACAACCTTCTTTCTGCCCACCGGCGGGACTGGGCAATCGGTATCACTCTCATCTGTCTCGCCATTCTGCTAAGCCTCTTTGCGCATGACATCTTCTTCCGTCTGCTTTCACGCTTTCGCCCCAAACATCGTGTGGATCATCCTCTGCCCGCAATCGCCACGCAAAGGCTCAAGCGCCCTGCGCGCTGGATTGTTATCCTCACCGCCCTCGGCTTCGCCCTCCCGTGGATTCCCATCCCGCCTGCCTACATTGACCTGACGCACAAAGCACTCGGCATCCTCTGGTTCCTCGCCCTCGGCTGGCTCATGATCTCCAGCGTCTACGTGGTCGAAGACCTGCTGCTGCGCCGCTACGACGTAGGAGTCAGAGACAACCTGCGAGCACGGCGCGTGCGCACGCAGATGCAGTTCCTGCGGCGCATTTCGATCTTCCTGCTGTTGCTCGTCGATGCCGGCCTGATTCTCTCGCTCTTCCACGACTCCAAAATCTGGCACTACGGCGCCGGACTTCTCGCCTCCGCAGGACTGGCCAGTCTCGTGCTCGCCACCGCTGCCAAATCCACAGCGTCAAATCTGCTCGCCGGCCTTCAGATCGCATTCACCGAACCGATCCGCATCGACGACGTTGTCGTAGTACAGGGCCAATGGGGAAGAATCGAAGAGATCACGACTGCCTATGTCGTCATCGCTATCTGGGACAAGAGGAGATTGATCGTTCCACTCAGCTATTTCATTGAGAACTCATTCGAGAACTGGACCCGTAACAGCTCCGACATAATGGGCACGGCATTCCTTTACGTGGACTATTCGGTCCCGGTCGAAACCCTGCGGCAGGAATTCACGCGCATACTCGAGTCCTCACCACTATGGGACCGCCAGGCCAATGCTCTGCAGGTAACGAATCTATCCGAACGCACGATGGAAATCCGCTGCCTGTTGAGCGCCCGCAATTCCAGCGAGCAATTCGACCTGCGCTGCATCGTGCGCGAAAAGATGATCGACTTCATCCAGAAGAACTATCCGCACGCCTTCCCGCTCACGCGCTTCAGCGACGTGTCGCAGAACGGCAACGGAAAACCCTCGCCGTTCAGCGAAACAAAATCCTGACTACCAGGCAGTAGCCAGATACACGCCGAACCACTCGCGCTCGTCCGTCCAGTGATCGCTCAAGTGAAAATCCGCGCGCTCCAGCATCTCAATCACGCCTTCGTCGCGGAATTTGTAACTGTTCTCGGTATGAATCGTCTCGCCGCGCTGCAGCTTCACCTCAAGATCGAGCGCCGGAATCACAACATGCTGCGCAATCAGGCTCTCCAGATGCATCTCGATGCGCGAACACTCCTCATTCCAGCGCGCCCGATGGCGAAACAGATTCAAATTGAAATTCGCGCCCAGCTCGCGATTGATCCGCGCCAGCACATTCTTGTTGAAAGCCGCCGTCACCTGGGCCGCGTCATCATAAGCCCGCAGAAGAACCTCGCGGTCCTTCACCATGTCCACGCCCAGCAGCAGCTTCTCGCCCGGCTTCAGCTCCTTGCGGATATCGCGCAGCAATTGCAGCGCATCCGCAGGCTCAAAGTTTCCGATGCTCGATCCGATATACAGCACCATCCGTCGCTGCCCATCGGCATCGACCTGCCCCAGCCCTTCGGTGTAGTCGCCCACGCGCGGAACAACAGCAACACCCTCCAACTCCGCTTCAATCCGCCGCTTCGCTTCATCCAGAGCAGTCCCGGAAACGTCGATCGCGTGATACGTAACCTCAGACTGCCGCCGAACCGCCGCCTTCAACAGGAGCCCGGTCTTGGTAGCGGTACCCGCGCCCAGCTCAATCATCGTCAGCTCTTCGCACCCCGCCGCCGCGGCCACAATCTGGTCAGCGTGCGCACTCAGAATAGAGCGCTCCGTCCGCGTCGGATAGTACTCCGGCAATTCCGTAATCTGTTCGAAAAGCTCCGAGCCCTGCGCGTCATAAAACAGCCACGGACTCAGCGTTTTCTGCCGAGCGGTTAGCCCCCGATAAACTTCAGAGCCAAGCGGAGTATTCGCCGCCTCCGGCAAATGTGGACAGGAAAGAACATGCATTGGTCGCGCTCCTCGGTGAAACTTACCTGGCTAAGCGTATGCCTGAAAACTGCCAGCGCGTTGCCGGAGAAAAGAAATTCCGGTAGCTCGCGCGAATGTGCGATCGCGGCGTCGCGCACGAACCGCCGCGCAACACCATCTGGTTTGACATGAATTTTCCGTTGTACTCACCCAGTGCTCCGGGCAATGCATGAAACCCCGGATACCCCAGGTAAGCGCTCGCCGTCCACTCCCACGCGTCACCAAACATCTGCTGTATGCCGTTCCCATTCGCAACCGTCGTATGCAGCACGTTATCCTCCAGCAGATTCCCGCTCACATTGCCATCAGATGCAGCAATCTCCCACTCCGCTTCGGTGGCAAGCCGTTTCCCCGCCCAGCGCGCATAGGCATCCGCTTCGAAATAGCTCACATGGCACACTGCCGTCTCCGCTATGTCCGTCAAAGAGGTTTCCCCACGCAGCGTAAACACGCTCCGCTCTTTCGAGTCCTGGTCCTGATTCCAATAGAGCGGCGCGCGCCAGCCCTCGGCCTGTACCATCTGCCATCCTTCCGAGAGCCACAATTCAGGCCGCCGGTAGCCACCGTCTTCGATGAACGCCCGATACTCCGCGCACGTCACAAGCCGCGAAGCGAGCGCAAAAGGCTCGAGATACACGCGATGCCGCGGCAATTCGTTGTCAAAGCAGAACCCGTCACCCGTATGGCCAATCTCGGCAAGGCCGCCGGGATACTCCCACCACTCCATGTCCGCCGCAGTTCTGCCGAGATTCTCAAACGGCGACACCAGATAAGCCGGTCGCAGCGGATTCGTCCAGAACGCATGTTTGATATCGGTCAGAAGCAACTCTTGATGCTGCTGCTCGTGATGCATCCCGAGCACAGTCCGCCGCTCCACCTCCTCCGGCGCACCCGACTTCAGCCATTTATGCAGAGCCTTCTCAACATACTCCCGATACGCCTGGATCTCCTCGACCCCAGGCCGCGAGAACGAAGCACGCAGCTTCTTCTCAGGCTGCGCTGACACCGCGTTGTAGTAGCTGTTAAAAAGCCAGAGAAAATCCGGATGAAAAGGCCGATACCCGGGATCGAGCTCCCGCATAATAAACGTCTCGAAGAACCACGTCGTGTGCGCCAGATGCCACTTGGCGGGGCTCGCTTCCGCGCACGACTGCACCATCATGTCCTCGGGAGTAAGCGGCGCGCAGAGTAGTTCACTCCGCCGCCGCACATTACAAAACTGCTGAGCCAGAGAGGTTGCCACATCCGGAGAAGCCAGTGAGCTCATCGAATCCTCGCTCCTTCTCTACACTTAGAGAGCAATAGCGGCTGAGTGTTGCCCGCAAGGTTAACATTGGTCCCGACGGAACAAAAGCGAACCTCTGAATTCCGTCGTTTCTTCCGCAATCATTTTCTTCAATCAATGAACAGCCGCACGAACCCGGGTGCCCCATCCTTCACGCGCGTTTTACGTGAAGGGCGGGAGAGCACAAATGCCGACTCAAACAATAAGCCATAAAAAACCTCTTCAATGAGAATGAAACAACCGCGCCAGCGCATACGCCGCCGCGGCCGCCAATCCGCCAATCGAAACCGTCTGCAACCCGCTGCGCCAAACCCCGGCACCCGTAAACCGCCCTTTCACCGCGCCAAAAGCGCCCAGCGCCAGCAGCGTAATCACCACCGATACCCCCAGCGCCCGCACGTTGTCTTCAAGAAGCATGTAAGGAAGCAGCGGGACCAGACCACCCACTACATACGAAAACGCAATCGTAACCGCGCTCTGCCGCGCCCGATGCACCTCCGGCTCCTCCAGCCCCAGTTCGAAGCGCATCATGAAATCGACCCATGCCTTCGGATTGCGCTTCAGCGCCTGCAGCACGGGATCGCTCTCCGCACGCGTGACCCCATATTCCTCGAAGATCTCGTAAATCTCTTCTTCCTCATCGCGCGCGCGTTCAACAATCTCCATCTCCTCGCGTTTGCGTTCGCTCTCGTAGTGCTCCGAGTCCCCACGCGACGCCAGATAACCGCCAAGCCCCATTGCAATCGATCCCGCGGCAATCTCCGCCAAACCCGCAATGACCACCACATGCGTAGACGCCCCGACGCCCGACAGCCCCGCCGCCAGCGCAAATGGAACCGTCAGCCCATCCGCCATGCCAATCACCACATCGCGGACTACCTCGCTGGACTCAAAGTGCGTCTCAATGTGAGCAGTATCTTGGTGATGCGACATTCCGGCAGTTTACCGCAGAGCGATGATCCTTACGCGAAATCCGTGAACAAAATAGCCCCCTGTCCCGTATCCCAAGATGCGGCCCGGTGAGACTCCGGCTCACATTTTTGCGTCTATCAGGCAGCCAAATGCCTCCCTGCTGGCGACGCGGCCTGTAACCGAGTCAAAGGTATAAGCAAAAAATGAAAGTAGCTCATCCTCGACTGGCATCGTTCCTGCTTCTCAGCGCTCTGGCGTTCGTGCCTGCCTTCGCGCAACAGCCTGAGCCCCAGACCAACCCACAGCACGAACGGCAGGGCGGCCCGCGCGGCGGCATGGGCGGTGGATTCATGGGCATGGGCTCCGCCGTCCACGGCACGGTCACCGCCATAGCAGGCAGCGAGTTCACCATCAAGACCGAGGACGGGACCACATACAAGATTGCGACCGGCCCCAACACCCGCATCATGAAGGACCGCCAGCCCATCAAGGCCACCGACATCCACACCGGCGACGTCGTTATGACCGGCGGCGACGTTAACGACAAGGCGCACACCGTCGGCGCGGTCTTCCTCGCCGTCCTCGACGCCGAACAGGTCGCACGCATGAAGCAGATGCAGGCCGACTTCGGCAAGACCTGGACCGCTGGCAAGGTCACCGGCATCAAAGATCTCACTCTCACCATCGAGCGCCCCGACAAGAAAACGCAGATCGTTACCGTCGACGAGAACACCTCCTTCCAGAAGCACCGTGAGAGCATCACGCTGGCTGACATCAAAGTGGGAGACACCGTGACATCGCGCGGCGCGCTGAAGGACGGCAACTTCGTCGCGACCCAGCTTTCCGTCGTCGAACCGCGCAACAGAGCAGCTGGCCCAGGCCCCAATCCCGATCGCGGCAGCGCCTTAGCCCCTCCGTCGCAGCAGCCGCAGTAATGAAGAAGAGGACTGTGCCGTGCCCCGACTGCTGACCTTCAGCCTCCTGCTAGCCCTCTCGGCAACTTGCCTGGGACAGTCCACGCAGCCCTCAGCGACACCTGCGCCCGCCGCGACTCCAGCACAAGCCGGCGGAACCATCCACGGCACGGTCAAATCCGGAACCACGCCTCTGCCCGGCGTCAGCATCACGGCGACTAACACGCTTACCGGAAAGAAATACAGCACCGTCACCGACGCC
>Ga0206827_1010_pt1 | contig 61068 bp, 68 predicted proteins | sample Alteio_BWOrgCont_77_FD_152852 | JGI IMG/M metagenome (GOLD analysis project Ga0206827, IMG submission 152852) | Enriched cells from forest soil in Barre Woods Harvard Forest LTER site, Petersham, Massachusetts, United States -... | ecosystem: Environmental > Terrestrial > Soil > Temperate forest >...
GTATTTGAGATTTTAGAGCGTCCATGTTAATAGAAATAAATCACAAAAATCTTATAGGGCCGGGTATTTTATCTTATCTGGTACTACAGAAATGCCTTTAAACTTTGCCTGCAGGTCATGAAAGATTTTTAATGCTTCAAAGCGGTTGCGGTAATCGCCTACACGTATCTTAAAATAAGGCTGTTCGTAATCCATATAGATTGGCAGGCCGGGGTACATATTCAGCATCTGGGCTTTAATGGCAAGGGCTTGTTTGCGGTCAGCGCCCATATATAGCTGGATTCGATAACCTGAGAGCTGCCATTCATCGGGAGCCACATTTTTCTTAGCGTAAATTACAGTATTGAGAGATGGGTCATCGTAAATATGGACGGTCCCTTTCTTTGTGCTGTCATTTGGTAAAGCCAGCATTGCCTGGCTATGGGCGGTATTTGAAAACAGGAGAAAGGCTGCGGGTAAAAGCATTAATAAACGTAGATAAGGACCACGCCGGAAATAGGTTTTAATGTTTGCAAATATCACCTGTATGCCTGTTTATTTCTTTTCTAAAAGATCTACCGCCACTGATGTACCGATTCTTGCCGCTCCTGCTTTAAGAAGGGCTACAGCCTGCTCACGGGTACGGATGCCGCCGGATGCTTTTATTTTTATTCCTTTTGGAAGAAGGCTGCGCAACAGTTTTATTGTTTCTATATCCGCGCCATTCCCAAAAAAGCCTGTTGATGTTTTTACAAAATCCACTTTGGCGTCAGCGCATATTTCACATACTTTTGCTATTTCTTCCGGGGTTAGAAGCGTAGTTTCTATAATGATCTTAACCACTTTGCTGTGCAGCCGGCAAAGGGTAGTAATGCTTTGGATATCATCCTTTACATAAGACAGGTTACCGGATTTTAAAGCCGAGATATTTATGACCATATCTATTTCGTCAGCACCGTCATTTATCGCTTTTTTAGTTTCTTCCGCTTTGGTATTGGTAGCAGAATATCCCATAGGGAAGCCTACCACTGTAATGAGGCGGGTATCGTTGTTTTTAAGCAGTTGTTTTGCTGTTGCAAGCAAATAAGGTGGTATGCATACGCCACAAAAGCCATATTGTATGGCTTCTTTGCACAGGCGTTCTACATCTTTCTTAGTCGTTTCAGGCCTCAGAAGGCTATAATCTATGGCTGCGGCTAAGTCTTTATCCAATATCGGTTTTTCCATGACAGTTTTTGTATTTTTTGCCGCTGCCACAAGGGCAAGGGTCATTGCGGCCTACTTTTTCGCCCACACGTACAGGCTCAGGCCTTGGCGCATTCCTTTCCATTTCCGGGTCAAAACCCGGGGCGGGCGCGCCTTCGTTATTGTATATGTCGCTACGACTGGTTTTCAATTGTTTATTTTCGTTTCGGCGTGGCTCTTTCACTTCACGCGCTTGCTGCGGCTGTTCATTGCCTTGTATATTGGCTTTAAATAATGTGGAAAGTACCTCGCGGTTTACCTTCCCAAGCATCTCCTGGAATAATTTTGAAGATTCAATCTTATAAATAAGTAAAGGGTCTTTTTGTTCAAGGTGCGCTGTAGATACCGACTGGCGAAGGTCGTCCAATTCACGCAAATGCTCTTTCCATGCATTGTCGATCATCTCCAGCGTGAGTATTTTTTCAAACGATTTTGCGATGTCTTTTCCCTGGCTTTGGTATGCTTTTTTAAGATTAGTAAGTACATGTACCAATTTTATCCCATCTGTAAACGGCACAATAATATTTTCTATCTGTTCGCCTTTGTCTTCATATATACCTTTGATAACAGGGTATGATCTTTCAGACACGTAAGATATTTTTCTTTTGTAGTGTTCTTCAAGATGATCGAAAAGTTCGTGGCCAAGCGCTTCAGGTTTCCCACTGGTAAATTCTTCGCGGGTAAATGGCGCTTCGGCAGCGAGTAATCTCAACAGTTCCAATTGCAGGCCCTCGTAGTCGTCAACAGCATGAAACTGGCCAATAATATCTTCGCTCAGGTCGTGGAGCATATTTTTCAGGTCCACTGCCAGGCGGTCGCCATAGAGGGCATTTCTCCTGTATTTGTAAATCACCTCACGCTGGTAATTCATTACATCATCAAATTCGAGAAGGCGCTTACGCATCCCGAAATTATTCTGCTCTACCTTTTTTTGAGCGCGCTCTATGGAACTGGTAATTAATGAGTGCTGAATTACTTCACCTTCTTTCAGGCCAAGCCTGTCCATATACCCTGCGATCTTTCCGGAACCGAAAAGACGCATCAGGTTATCTTCCAGTGAAACGTAAAACTGAGAACTACCGGGGTCGCCCTGTCTGCCTGCACGGCCGCGGAGCTGCCTGTCTACCCGCCTGCTTTCATGGCGTTCGGTACCTACAATAGCTAACCCGCCCGCTTCACGAACACCCGGTCCAAGTTTAATGTCCGTACCCCGGCCAGCCATATTCGTAGCAATGGTAACGGTACCTGCCTTGCCTGCTTCAGCTACAATTTCAGCTTCCCTTTGATGTTGCTTTGCGTTGAGTACATTATGTTTTATCCCTCTTACCCGAAGCATCCTGCTTAGTAACTCTGAAACTTCGACCGAAGTAGTACCTACCAGTATTGGGCGGCCGGCTTCTACCAACTTGCCTATCTCATCAATTACCGCATTGTATTTTTCCCGAACGGTTTTATATACATAGTCCTGCATATCCTTACGCACCATAGGCTTGTTGGTAGGGATTACCACCACGTCAAGTTTATATATTGTCCAAAACTCACCGGCTTCTGTTTCTGCCGTACCCGTCATGCCGCATAGTTTGTGATACATGCGGAAATAGTTTTGCAGGGTAACAGTGGCATAGGTTTGGGTTACTGCCTCTACCGTTACATTTTCCTTTGCTTCAATCGCCTGGTGCAAGCCTTCAGAATATCTTCTGCCTTCAAGTACACGGCCGGTTTGCTCATCTACTATTTTAACTTTCCCATTATCAATAATGTATTCTACATCATTTTCAAAAAGCGCATAAGCTTTCAAAAGTTGGTGTACAGTATGTATCCGCTCGCTCTTCATGGCAAAATCCTGCATCAGCTGATCTTTTGCTTCAAGCTTTTCCATTGGCTGCAGGTCAGATTTTTCTATATCTGCCATTTTACCGCCTACATCGGGCATAATGAAAAATTCAGGGTCTTCACCGGAGGCGGTAATTAGTTCTACTCCCTTTTCTGCAAGTTCGGTAGTATTATTTTTTTCATCTATTACAAAGAACAGTTCCTTATCTACCTCTGGCATTTGCTTTTGGTTATCCTGCAAATAATAGTTTTCAGATTTTTGCAGAAAAGCCTTCATTCCAGGTTCGCTGAGGAATTTAATAAGCGCCTTGTTCTTAGGCAGGCCGCGGTAGCAGCGCATGAGCATAAGCCCGGCTTCGCGATCTTCATCCCGGGTAAGCTTGCCCTCGTTTTTAAGTAATTCTTTTGCACGGTTCAGGGCTTTATTTACATAGTTTTTCTGCGCGTTCACAAGATTTTCTACCCTCGGTTTCAGAACAAAAAACTCATGCTCATCCCCTTTTGGGGTAGGGCCCGAAATAATAAGCGGGGTACGGGCATCATCTACCAAAACAGAGTCCACTTCGTCCACCATTGCGTAGTGATGAGGGCGCTGTACAATTTCTTCCACAGTACGCGCCATATTGTCGCGCAGATAGTCGAAGCCGAATTCATTATTCGTACCGTAAGTAATATCGGCCTGGTAAGCCTGTTTCCTATCTGCCGAATTGGGGTCGTGGTATTCAATGCAATCTACAGTTACACCCAAAAACTCGAACAAGGGGCCATTCCATTCGCAGTCCCGGCGGGCGAGATAGTCATTCACAGTAACGATATGCACTCCTCTTTGTGGCAGGGCATTCAGATAGGCCGGCAGGGTAGAAACAAGTGTCTTACCTTCACCCGTAGCCATTTCCGCAATTTTACCTTCGTGCAATACCATACCGCCAATGAGCTGCACATCATAATGCACCATGTCCCATTTTACGTTGTTTCCAGCTGCTTCCCAGGTATTATGATAAATGGCTTTATCTCCTTCAATATCCACGAAATCCTGGTCTTCTGCCAGGAACCTGTCGCGTGCAGTAGCTGTAACTTCAATATTTTCATTTTCGCTAAACCGGCGGGCGGTTTCTTTCATCACGGCAAATGCCTCAGGCAAAAGCTCAGCGAGGATTTTTTCAAGATTTTTATTCCTGTCTTTCTGAAAACCTTCGAGTTCTTTGAAAAGGGTTTCCTTTTCATCAGGGTCCATATCCGGTTCTTTTTCTATTCTTTCATTCAGCCCGGCGATTTTTGCATCAATATCTCTAAGGCCAGCGCTAATGCGTTGCCTGAATTCAATTGTTTTATTCCGCAATTCATCATGACTGAGATTTTTTAATTTTTCGTATTCGGCATTTGTTTCTTCCACCTTCGGCCATAGCAATTTTAAATCGCGGTTGGATTTATTGCCGAAAATAGTAGAAAGGCCTTTTTGAAGTAAATCAAGCATATTTATATTGTTTTGCCCCTAAATCCCCCAAGGGGACTTGTTTGTTTTTTTGCTTTACGGCAATAACTTTGCCAACTGCAAAATTATGAAAAAGAAGGCAGAATACGGAATATAGAGAAAAGAAGGGATAGACAAAATGGCAGTTAATCCCTACCCCAAAAATGGATATCTGTAATTTGTAGGCGGTACAAATGTTTCCTTAATTGTTCTTGGCGATACCCAGCGAAGCAGGTTTAGCATAGAGCCTGCCTTGTCATTTGTACCAGAGGCCCTTGCCCCGCCAAATGGCTGTTGCCCAACTACCGCACCCGTAGGTTTATCATTTATGTAAAAATTGCCCGCTGCATTCAGCAGGGCATCAGATGCCTGGATAATCGCATGCCTGTCCTGTGCCATTACAGCGCCAGTGAGGGCATAAGGCGAAGTGCTGTCAACCAGTTGCAGGGTCTCTTCCCATTTATTCGGGTCATATATATATATAGTAAGCACCGGCCCGAAAAGCTCCTCACGCAGCGTTACATAATCCGGCTTTTTGGCGAGAATTATTGTAGGCTGAATAAAATAGCCTTCCGATTTATCACATTTACCCCCAGCTATTATTTCAGCATCAGGGCTGTTTTTAGCGCCGTCAATATATTTTGCAAGTTTGTCGAAAGATATTTCATCTATTACGGCATTGATGAAATTGGAGAAATCATCTGCCGGGCCCATTTTAAAGGATTCCAGGTCTGCCAGTACCCTGTTGCGTATTTGCGGCCAGATATTGGAAGGGATATAAGCACGGGAAGCCGCCGAGCATTTCTGCCCCTGGTATTCAAACGCTCCCCTTGAGATAGCTGTTGCAGTAGCTTGTATATCTGCAGATTCATGCACCAGGATAAAGTCTTTGCCGCCGGTTTCGCCTACTATGCGCGGGTAGCCTTTGTATTGGCTCATATTGGCGCCTATTTCTTTCCACATGCCGTTGAATACATCCGTAGAACCGGTAAAATGCACCCCCGCAAAATGGTGGTTGCTAAAACAGGTATCACCGATCAACTGCCCTGAAGCGCAAACCATATTGATAACCCCATCGGGCAGGCCCGCTTCGCGGAATATATCCATGATTACCTGTGCAGACAAGATTTGTTTGTCGGAGGGTTTCCATACTACCGTATTGCCCATAATGGCAGCAGAAGAAGGGAGGTTTCCGGCAATAGAAGTAAAATTGAACGGCGTGATAGCCAGTACAAATCCTTCCAACGGGCGGAATTCCAGCCGGTTCCACATACCCGGTTGCGATTCCGGCTGTTCGGCATATATCCTTTCGGCATAGTGTACATTAAACCTGAAAAAATCAATCAGTTCGCAGGCTGAATCAATTTCTGCCTGGAAAGGGTTTTTGCTCTGGCCTACCATCGTAGCAGCATTTATTTTGGCGCGGTATGGCCCGGCCATCAGGTCGGCAGCTTTCAGGAATATGCTTGCACGGTGTTCCCAGGGCATATTTGCCCAGTCTTTCCGTGCTTTCATTGCCGCATTTATGGCGTCCTCAATATTTTTCTTATTGCCTTTATAATAATGTCCTACAGTATGTTTATGGTTATGCGGAGGGCTTATTTTCAATTTGTTATCAGAACGGACATCCTGGTTACCTATACGCATAGGTATCTCTGCCTCGCTGCTCATAATGCGTTTCATTTCAGCTTGCAGCGTTTCCCTTTCAGGGGTGCCGGGCGCATAGCTTTTTATGGGTTCATTGACTGGTTTTGGGATATTGAAATTTCCGAAATGCATAGGTCTAAATTTTAAGGCAAAGGTAGGAAAAGTGGCATTTAAAAGAGGGCTAAATTGCTAAACTGTTAAATTGTTGATGGCTGCTGTCACGCGAAATGTCCCCTATAATAGGGAGAAATAGGGGGAGAAAATTAACCACCTCATAACTAATGAATTGCAGATATTTTGAAAATTATTAGAGGCCAGTTTGCTCAAAACAGCGTTTTTTAAAAGTCATGCAGGCAGAGGCTAAAAATATAACATATTAATAAATAGATAGTTGTGTTTTTCTGGTAGATTTTTTATGGGCCAGTTTTCAATTATTAGGGGCCAATTTGCTGCAAACAGCGTTTTTTGACGAGAATTAAATAGCCCTGAAAGGGCGTAATCCGACAGCATAGGGTGCAGCCCTATGTTTTCAGAATTTAATAAAGAACAATAATTTTTCATCCCGCCAAGATACAAATTATTTACGGTATTTCCTAAATAAAAATCAGAAAAATCCTTCCAATCTTTCTAATCAGGGTTCAGACAATCACCCTAAAAGCCCGACCAACTTTTCCACATCTTTAAAATCCGTTTCCAATTTGGCTAAATCCAGTTTTTCCAACAGCCTTGCACCGTCTTTTACTTTATGGTAAACCTTTTTCCCGGCCTTCCGGGTAACATCTTGCAGAAATTCATCCGGGTTTGGAATATCCTTAGCGTGTTTGTTGGAGATTTTTTTTGAAATAGCTGTGCCGTAGTATTTGTCAAGCATATCTGGCTGGGATAGAAACCACGCTTCCATTTCCTGTATCATAAAGCAAACAATATGGCTTTGGTCTTTGAGTTTATGCTCTGTGATTATTTTATCTACAAAGGATTCATCTTTATCAAGGTCAATGAGAAGGATTTTGTCCCTGCCTTTATAATCTTGGGTCAGGAAGCCATCAATGGATTCTTTTGTACTGTCGCCCATTATAATTTGTGGCATTTTGCCACTTAGCTTTTTTTCAAGTAGCATCCTGAACCCCTTTCTCAGGCTTCCGTTAGTTTCATCAGAAGTCCCTTCAATAATTAAAACTTTCCCTACCATCGGTTCCCTCCCAGTTCGCCGTTCCTCCACATCCTGCCTGTGCTAAACCGCCCTTCCCAACTTTTAAACTCATCTTCCGTATAGCTTTTTACAATAGTGCAGTTGTTTTCATCTTTTTCAAATACCCGTATATTTTCCAGGTCAAATTCATTCAAAAGATGGTCAGAATGGGTCGATATTATCACCTGGTTCTTTTCAGAGCAATATTTTATCGCGTCTGCAATGGTTGAAATCATATCCGGGTGCAGCCCGGTTTCGGGTTCATCTATGCAGATGAGGCGTCTGTCAAAAGGGTTATTTAAAATAGTTAAAAGGCAAAGAAAGCGTAATGTGCCATCTGAAATGTTTGCCGCATTAACTGAACGTTTTAATTTCTTTTCTTCTAAAAGAATCTCAATTGTCCCCCCGATTAAATTGAAATCTATGTTACTATAATTATTGTTTACTGATAAAAAATTATCGAGTATTCTTTTATAACTGTCCTTATAATCGATTTTAATTTTATTTAGCAATTGGGCTAAATTACTGCCATCGGGTTTTAAAAAATCATCAACACTGGGATAAGCTGGTTTTCTTATATTTCCTAATTCAGAAGTATCGAACGTACTATATATTAATGTTTGATAGCCTAAATATGAATCAGAATATAATAATGGGCTTATACTCGAAAATTTATGATTTTTAATGTCGTTCAGGCCAAGCCTATATATTTGATTGTTAATTTCATATTTATTTTGGCCAAGTTTAAGGAAAAGTAATTCATAAAATATATTTTCATACTCTTCTGGCTTTTCATCTTTTCCAAATGGATAATTAGTATATAATGATGCATCAAGGTTTAAAATGATTTTTGCTTCATCACTCAACAAGGATGAATTTGTTACTCTGTCCGGGCCACCCCATGTTTTCCAAATTAAATCCTCAGTTTTCTTTGTTTCTACATATTTGTTTATCAACCTCACCGCCCTAAACAAATTGCTTTTCCCACTACCATTAATCCCTACCAATACACTTACTTTTGGGTGCAGGTCTATGGTACAGTCGGCGAAACTGAAAAAATTCTGTAGCCTTATGGATTTTAACATAGTTCAAAACTAATAATAAATCAGGAAAATCATTCTTACAAATATTTTCAGGCTTTTAATGTTTTCTTTGCGTCCCTGCGCCTTTGCGAGAATTTTTACTTTCTTTCCCCTTATTTTCTTTATTTTTGTCAGCAATAAACCATAAAAACAGTGAAAAAAATAGCTATCTTGTTTTGCCTGTTATTAACAGGTTGTCAGGTCACCCACATCCCGAGAACTTCAACTTCTTTTATCATCGATTTTGCAAAATACAGCAACAGCGGCTTCCTTTTTACCCCGGATGGATATTCAGGTAAATTTAAGACCATTGCTCAAATTAGTGTTACAATATATCCAGCCGCATATCAGTTGCCCAGCGTGGCAGCTGGCACAGCAAAGCCACCAAAAGGATATTACCAGGTAGACAATTACGCAGTTGAAAAATTAGATCCAGCCTATATAGTTGATTCAGTATATACTATGGCCAAAAACATGGGCGCTGATTGTATCATGAATTTTAGCATTCATACTGTTTGGACAAAATCTTCTCCCATACTGACAGGCTATGAAGTTTCGGGCTTCGCAGTGAAAAGGGAGTGATAGTAAATATCTTCTTCCTTCATAATTATATAGCAATATACACCATATTTATTTTTACATTTGTTACCTCTAAAATGAAGAACTTAACAAAGAGTATCTATCAGCAATGGCGAAATATTAGGCAACCGTCGTCATTGCGGAAACGCCTGTCAGAACTTTGGATTTATACAAATGTTGGCGGCGTTATCCGCAATCCCCGCCGACAACGAACCGAAAAATATTTAACACTGAATTTGCTATTCTTTTCGCAGGGGATTGCGGATATTTTTTGGCGATCAAATGAGCAGCTTAAAATCAATTTTGCAATGGCCAAAAAATTCCACAATGACGCCGTTATTAAGAAGATTGCAACCTTTTTCCTTTTCTTACTATTCCTCCTTCCTACCGTCCCCTCCTTTGCCCAATGCGATTCAGGCGATTGCCAGTGGGGTAAGGGAACTTATAAATTTGCTAATGGCGATGTATACAATGGCTACTGGCAGGCCGGGCGGATGTTTGGGCGGGGTACCTATACCTTTCACACTGGTGGGAAATATTTCGGCGATATGATGGATGATACCATGAATGGCAAAGGGATATTGTACTGGCCCGCGGGGGGTGTAAAATTTCAGGGCCTGTTTTTTAACGGGGAACCAATCATTTTAGATACTGCCAAAAAGAATATGTGCCTAACCGGCGACTGCGTCAACGGGCAGGGCATATATATGTACGAGCATGGCACTTTTTACCTGGGATATTTTAAGGACCACCATATTGATAAATATGGCTTGTATTATTACTTAGCCGGAGATGGATATTATGGCTATGTTTATCGTAATAACGAAGAAGGATATGGAGTAACGCTTTTTATAACAGGCGATATATATATAGGCAACTGGCACGATGCCAAAATAAGCGGAAAAGGGAAATATACCTTCAAAAACGGGCAATATTATATAGGTAACTGGAAAGAAGCGCTGCGTTCAGGGTATGGTACACTGTACAATAAAGACGGATACATGGCTATGACCGGCAAATGGGAAGACGGTAACTGCACTGCCCCGGCTAAAGAAATAATAAGTTTTGATACCGGCTTTTCGCATAGGTTACACAAAATAATAGCCTGGGCAAAAGACTCTTTTAATGAAGTAAAGGGCATTGATATAATCCCTGCAACAGATAAGTCGACTTTTTTCTCAAATTTCAGCCTGCTAACTTCTTCCGAAGATTTTATCGTTCAGGGCAGGGCTGGGAATAAGAATATCTCATACCAAAGTACGGTGCACGTCGATTCTGCCTTTTTAGACAAGGATTTTAAAACTTATCAAAAAAAAATCGCCAAATGCCTTGGTAAAGAGTGGAAAAAAATAAAAAGCGATAATGGCGATTCATTTTATAATAAGGACGAAAAAACAGAGATCAATTGGGATGCGGATGCAAAAGCTCGTAGCATTACTATCAGATTTATAAGTCTTATTGGCAATCCTCAATAGGGTAGGGGATTGGCCCTGTGTTTTCTTTCTCTGTGTCCTCTTTTCTCTGTGGTCCCAGCCCTGAAAGGGCGAAATACATCAGCGGCGGGGTGCAGCCCTGCGTTTGAGATAGAATCCCTCCTGTACTTTCTTTGCCTCCGTAGTTAATATCAAGCTTGCAGGCAATTTCTAAACTTTTCTATCATTTATGCGTTTCAACTATTCTTTCTAATTTTGCAGCCAACTAATAATATGATGAAACCAAAAAATATGAATTTTACTAAAATAGCCCTGGCGGTTGTTTTACTGTTTGCCAATTTCCTTATTTCCAAACCTCTTTCAGCGCAATGCACCACCGGCGATTGCCAGAACGGCTATGGAAAAATGCAGTACGGAAAAGACGGGCAATACGTCGGCCAGTTCAAAGACGGCAAAAAGAACGGCATAGGTACCCTCACCGGAAAGAAAGGTGAAGTATATATTGGGGGCTTTATGGATGATAAAAAGTATGGCAGGGGAGTGCTTGCTAAAAACCAAAAAATAGAAAAAGACGGCTATTGGCTTAATGATAAGTTTATTAAGGTGAAAGATCCGGATATGGAAGATTATAAACTCACCGGAAACTGCGAAAACGGTACCGGGATATACATATTTAAAAATGGCGACAGCTATACCTGCCAGTGGAAAGAGGGCAAAAAGAACGGTATGGGAATTATATATTTTAAAGGAGCGGGTACCTATATAGGCAATTTTTCTAATGACCAGCGCAATGGCTTTGGGGTAATGCAATGGGTAGAAACCGGCAGGTATGAAGGCCAATGGAAAGATGGCCAAATGGACGGTGATGGCGTGTTTTATAATCCTGACCAAACGGTAAGGCAAAAAGGAAAATGGGCAAACGGCGTATTCCAGGCCCTGGCAGCGCCTCCTACTATAAAAGTTGGGGATACTACCATTATTGATAATTTTAACAACAAGATACAGCTTCTGCTTGCTGATAGCCGCAATCAGTTCCATTTGTTAAAAGGCGATAAAGTGGCAGGGGGTATTATTACTTCCGATTATATGTCTAAGCTAAAACTGTTCCCTGATGCTGATGATGAAATTGACCATACCGATATGGATGCAAATGGAAAAGAATCACATTTCGAATATAAAACGGTAAAGTACGGCGCAGCCAATGCCAAACAAAAGATTGACGACTTGCATACCCAAATTAAAGCCAGCCTCCAGGGAAACTGGCAGGATGCAAAACTACCTTCCGGCTACGGATACGAGATGATAAATAACGGAACCAATACCCATATTATTATTAGATCGAACGAAACTAATGATGTTTCAGTTGAGTTTTTTAGCAAATAAGAGATAAACTTAACATTGGCAATATAAAACCGGGCAGATTTATAAATTGGTTATTGTCAATTATTTATTAGTATAGAATATCTGCCGCGGGAAGTTTTTCCGCTCAAGATGGCCCCTCAAAATGGGCTATCATTAAATTATTATCATTTTTTTTAACAAAAATTTAATTTTTCTTTTGCTGTGATGGTTAAATGCCCTACCTTTGCGCTTCCAAAAAATGAATTTGGACCTGACAGAAGGTAACGCAGTTTAAGTTAATTAAGACCATGAGTCAAAAGATAAGAATCAAGTTAAAGTCCTACGACCATCATCTGGTAGATAAATCTGCCGAGAAGATTGTGAAAACGGTAAAGCTTACCGGCGCTGTAGTGAGTGGCCCGATACCTCTTCCTACCGAAAAGAAAATCTATACTGTTCTTCGTTCCCCCCATGTTAATAAAGAAAGCCGTGAGCAATTTGAACTTTGCGCACACAAAAGGTTGATTGATATATATAGCACCAGCACCAAAACGGTTGATGCACTGATGAAATTGGAATTGCCAAGTGGTGTTGACGTTGAAATAAAAGTATAATTATGTCCGGGATTATAGGAAAAAAATTAGGTATGACGAGCATATTCGATGCAGAAGGAAAAAACATCCCCTGCACCGTGGTATTGGCTGGCCCATGCGTGGTAACGCAGATAAAGACCAAAGAAATTGATGGCTACGAAGCCATTCAGTTTGGTTTTGGTGAAAGAAAAGAAAAAAACACGCCTAAATCGCTCAAAGGGCATTTTGCCAAAGCAGGCACTACCCCTAAGCAATTTGTGGCCGAGATAAAATATTTTGAAACTGCTGTAAAAGTTGGCGACGAGATCAAAGTTGGCCTTTTTGAAGAAGGCGAATTTGTGGATGTCAGCGGCACTTCTATCGGCAAAGGTTTTCAGGGTGTAGTTAAACGCCACAACTTTAGTGGTGTAGGTGGCCAGACACACGGCCAGCACAACAGGCTTCGTGCTCCTGGTTCCATGGGCGCTTCTTCTTTCCCTGCACGGGTATTCAAAGGAATGCGCATGGCAGGCAGGCAGGGTGGCGTTACCGTGAAACTGCAAAACCTGGTAGTAGCTAGAATAATAGCTGATCAGAATTTAATCCTTTTGAAAGGTTCAGTACCCGGGAAAAAAGGTGCATTTATAGTAATAGAAAAATATCATAACTAATAAAGTAAGCGGCCATGAAGCTTGAGGTTGTAAATAGTAAAGGCGAAAAAACAGGACGGAAAGTTGAACTTTCTGACGACATATTTGGTATCGAGCCCAATGACCACGTAATATATCTTGACGTAAAAAGGTATCTTAACAATCAAAGGCAGGGTACGCATAAAGCCAAGCAAAGGAATGAGATCCATGGATCTACCCGGAAGATACGTAAGCAGAAAGGCGGCGGTGGCGCACGTGCAGGCAGTATTAAGAACCCACTTTTCCGACACGGTGGCCGTATTTTTGGCCCTCAGCCACGCGACTATACTACGAAGCTCAATAAGAAAGTTAAAATCCTTGCCCGTAAATCGGCTCTCGCTTATAAGGCAAAAGAAAACAAGATCATTATAGTAGAAGATTTTGATTTTGAGCAGCCAAGGACCAAAAGTTACATTGACCTGCTCAAGGCGCTGGAACTAAATGGTACAAAAACCCTTCTTCTCCTCAACGAAAACCGTGAAAATGTAATCAAATCTGCCCGCAACCTTCCGGATACGGAAGTGAACCTGGCAAATAGTATTAATACATATAATATTCTGCATGCTACTACATTATTGGTAATGGAAGGCAGCATCGGCTCACTTAATGAAAATTTGAAGTAATAAAATGAGTGTTTTAAAGAAGCCACTGGTAACGGAAAAATATACCAAACTAAACGAAAAACTGAAGCATTACGCTTTCATTGTTGACCGCAAGGCCACCAAAGAAGAAATAAAAGCTGAACTGGAAAAGGTATATGATGTAACCGTAGGCAAAATACGCACTATGGTGTATGATGGCAAAACGAAAGTAAGGGCTACCCGCAAAAGATATATCCAGGGCAAAACCAGTGGTTACAAAAAAGCCATAGTTACCCTAAAGACGGGCGAGATAGATTTTTATACTAATGTATAGGTAAGAAAGAAGATGGCAGTTAAAAGACTAAACCCAACAACTCCAGGAAGGAGGTTCGCGATACGGAACAGCTACGAGGAACTAACAGCCTCTAAGCCTGAGAAAAGCCTGTTGTTGCCACACCGCAAATCGGGTGGGCGTAATAGTTCAGGCCGTATGACTATGCGCTACCTTGGTGGTGGCCACAAAAAAATGTACAGGATAATTGATTTTAAAAGAGATAAATTCAATATCCCGGCTACAGTAAAGACTATTGAATACGATCCAAACCGCTCTGCATATATAGCTCTTTTGAATTATGAGGACGGTGAAAAAAGATATATTGTTGCCCCGCAAGGGATTAAAGTAGACCAGGAAATCATTTCCGGTGAAAATGTAGCGCCAGAAGTAGGTAACACATTGAAATTGCAATACATCCCGCTTGGTACTATAGTACATAATATAGAACTTCACCCAGGCAGGGGAGGTATGCTTGCCCGCAGCGCCGGCACTTATGCCCAGTTGCTTGCAAGGGACGGGAAATACGCTATCCTTAAAATGCCATCCGGCGAAACCCGTATGGTGCTTATTACTTGCTATGCCACTATTGGTTCTGTTTCAAACGGCGACCATTCACTGGAAAAGCATGGTAAAGCGGGCCGCAGAAGATGGCTCGGCAGAAGGCCAAGAAATCGTGGTGTAGCCATGAACCCAGTCGATCACCCTATGGGTGGCGGCGAAGGTAAGGCTTCGGGTGGTCACCCACGCTCACGGAATGGTATAGCTTCCAAGGGGCAAAAGACACGCTACAAGAAGAAAGCTTCTAATAAGTTTATAATAGAAAGAAGAAAGAAATAAAGGTTAAATTGTTAAATTGTTAAATTGTTGGGGATTATTTGATTTTAGAACTGCTAAAACCTAAAACCTGACACCCAACACCTAAAGAAATGAGTAGATCGATTAAAAAAGGCCCTTATGTATTTCATAAGCTTGTAAAGAAAGTGGAAGCTATGAATGATGGCGGTAAAAAGGCCGTTATAAAAACATGGAGCCGCAGGAGTATGATTACACCTGATTTTGTGAGCCATACAATAGCTGTACACAACGGGAATAAATTTATACCTGTATATGTAACAGAAAATATGGTAGGCCATAAACTCGGAGAGTTTGCCCCAACCCGTACATTCAGGGGCCATTCTGCTAAAAAAGGTAAACCGGCAGCTAAATAAATAGGATAAGATGCAAACGACAGCAAGGTTAAAAGATTCGCCAAAGTCTCCCCGTAAAATGAGGCTGGTAGCTGACATTGTGAGAGGAATGGACGCTGATAAAGCGCTTTATATATTGAAGCTGCATAACCGTAAAACGTATGCGCTTCCGTTAGAAAAACTTTTGCGCTCTGCTATAGCAAGCTATAAAGAAAAGCATGAAGCTAATGTAGAAGGCAACGAGCTTTATATAAAAATCCTGAATGTGGATAGCGGCAAAAGCCTTAAAAGGGTACAGGCAGCGCCACAGGGAAGGGCCCACAGGGTACGTAAAAGATATAACCACATAACCCTGATACTTGCGAGCAAGCATGGAGGTGAAGAAGTGGAAGCCTCTGGAAATATAGAGGAAACAGAAGAAACCAATAATAACGAATAGGCCAATATATTTAAGTAAATGGGACAAAAAGTAAACCCGATAGCAATGCGCCTGGGATTCATCAGAGGATGGGAATCTAACTGGTATGGCGACAGAGACTATGCTGAAAAGCTGCTCGAAGACGAAAAAATACGTAAGTATATCCATGCGCGTATTTTTAAAGGGGGCATCGCCCGTATAGTGATCGAAAGGACACTTAAAAGAATTACCGTTACTGTACACACTTCCCGCCCGGGCATAGTAATAGGCAAAGGTGGCGCAGAAGTAGATAAACTGAGAGAAGAATTGAAGAATATCACTAAAAAAGATATTCAGATAAATATATTCGAAATAAAACGCCCTGAGATGGAAGCAGTCCTGGTGGCGGAAAATATAGCAAGCCAGCTTGAAGCCCGTATTTCTTTCCGCCGCGCCATGAAAATGGCCATCGCCTCTACTATGAGGATGGGTGCGGAAGGTATAAAAGTATCCTGCTCTGGCAGGCTCGGCGGCGCGGAAATGGCAAGGGACGAAATGTATAAAGAAGGGCGTACGCCACTCCATACATTCCGCGCAGATATTGACTATGCTTTGGCTGAAGCGCAAACGGTTTACGGCAAAATTGGCGTAAAAGTATGGATATGCAAAGGCGAAGTATTTGGCAAGCGCGACCTCTCTCTAAACTTTGGCGTAGCTAAAGACCGTGAAGGCGGTGGCGGCCCTGGCGGAAGAGGCGACAGTAAAATGCCACGCAGGCTTGGAGGCGGCGGAGATCGCCGTGACAGAAACGAACGCGGCGGCGGTGGAGATAATCGCGGCGGCGGCGGTGGAAACCGTGGCGGTGGCGGCGGCTTCAGCGGTGGTGGTAACCGTGGCGGCGCTGGCGGCGGAGGTAACCGTGGTGGTGCAGGCGGCGGTGGAAACCGTGGCGGTGCAGGTGGTGGTGGAAACCGTGGCGGTGGCGGAAGATAAATTAGTAATGACAATCATAGAGATAGATAATGTTACAGCCTAAGAAGAGTAAATTCAGGAAAGTACAGAAAGGACGTATTAAGGGCCTGTCTAATAAGGCAAGCACCATCGCCTTCGGATCTTTCGCATTAAAGAGCCTTGAGCCTAAGTATATTACTTCCAGGCAACTGGAGGCAGCCCGGGTAGCGATTACCCGCTTTATGAAAAGGGAAGGAAAACTATGGATACGCATATTTCCTGATAAACCTATCACGAAGAAACCTGCTGAGGTACGTATGGGTAAAGGTAAGGGTAACCCAGAATATTGGGTGGCCGTTTGCAAACCGGGCAGGATAATTTTTGAACTGGACGGCGTGCCTGAACCTGTTGCAAGGGAAGCGCTTCGCCTCGGTGCACAAAAACTACCGGTGATAACCAGGTTTATAGTAAGAAACGATTACGTAGCAGATTAAAAGCCAGAGCGATGAAATATAAAGAAGTAAAAGATTTGTCTCCGAAGGAACTAAAGGCCAAACTGGCAGAGGAAATGCTCAACCTAACAAGGATGCGCCTTACTCACGCAGTTTCCCAGGTAGAAAGCCCTATGAAAATTGTTCTTTCACGTAAAGTGGTAGCGCGTTTGAAAACCGAGATACGTAAAAGAGAATTGAACCCCGAACCCGCAAAATAACGAACATGGAAGAAAGAGGCCGTAGAAAGGAAATAGTTGGTAAGGTTATCAAAAACAAGATGGATAAATCCATAGTGGTTACCATAGAAAGAAAGGTAATGCACCCTAAATATGGAAAGTTCATTAAGTTGACCTCCAAATTTGTTGCACATGACGAAAAAAACGAGTGCAGCGTAGGTGATTTGGTACAGTTGATGGAAACCCGTCCGCTGAGCAAATTGAAAAGATGGCGATTAATAAGAATTGTAGAAAAAGCTAAATAAATGATCCAGCAAGAAAGCAGGCTCAAAGTTGCAGACAACAGCGGGGCCAAAGAAGTTTTATGTATACGCGTTCTGGGCGGTAGCGGCAAAAGATACGCTTCCCTTGGCGATAAGATAGTGGTATCCGTAAAATCAGCCCTACCTGCGGGCGGTATCAAAAAAGGTGCGGTATCCAGAGCCGTTGTAGTGCGCGTTGCAAAAGAAGTGCGCCGCCCCGATGGCACCTATATCCGTTTTGATGAAAATGCATGTGTGCTTCTCAATGCTACGAACGAACCCAGGGCTACCCGTATTTTCGGGCCTGTGGCAAGGGAGTTGCGCGAAAAGCAGTTTATGAAAATTGTATCACTGGCTCCTGAAGTATTATAGACATGAGAAGAAAAAGCAATACAATACCTAAGCTCCATATTAAAAAAGGGGACAAGGTAAAAGTGATAACCGGGAACGACAAAGGTAAGACCGGCGAAGTGCGCGAAATATTCCCTGAAGAAAGGAGAATAGTAGTAGATGGGGTAAATGTGCGTATAAAGCACACCAAGCCTACAGCTAAAAACACTACTGGCGGAAGGATTGAGACTGAAATGTCGATAGATATATCCAATGTAATGGTGCTGGACAAAAGCGGAAACCCTACGCGTGTAGGCCGTGATAAAAATAAGAGTGGTAAATTGGTAAGAATAGCTAAAACAACAGGAGGCGAAATATAATGGAATTCACACCTGCTTTAAAGACGAAATATAAAGCGCAGATCATTCCTGCTTTACAGGAAAAACTGGGCTACAAAAACATAATGCAAGTGCCTAAGCTTGAAAAGATAAGCATCAATCAGGGCCTTGGCATAGCGGTTACCGATAAAAAGGTAGTTGACAATGCTGTAAACGAAATGACCACTATTACCGGGCAAAAAGCGGTAGCGACCTTTTCCAAAAAGGCGATATCCAACTTTAAACTCCGTGAAAATATGCCAATCGGTGTGAAGGTAACGCTTCGCGGCAACCAAATGTATGAGTTCCTGGAAAGGCTTGTAAATATAGCCCTTCCGCGTGTTCGTGACTTCCGAGGTATAAATGACAAAGGCTTTGATGGCCGTGGAAACTATACACTTGGAATTATTGAGCAAATTATTTATCCTGAAATTGATATTGATAAAGTACCAAGGATATCAGGTATGGACATAACGTTCGTAACTTCTGCAAAGACAGACAAAGAAGCATTTGAATTGTTGAAAGAACTTGGATTACCCTTTAAAGTTTAATATAGAGAAATGGCAAAATTATCAGTTGTAGTAAGAAACAACAAAAGGGCTAAAATGGTAGAGAAATACGCTGACAGGCGTAAAAAGCTCAAAGAAGCCGGGGATTATGCAGCGCTTGACAAGCTGCCTAAAAATTCCTCAAAAGTAAGGTTGAGAAACCGTTGCGCCATCACAGGCAGGCCGCGCGGCTATATCAGGAAATTCGGCGTATGCCGTATAGTATTCAGGGATATGGCAAGTGCAGGCAAAATGCCAGGCGTAAGAAAATCCAGTTGGTAAAATGAATTGCGAAATTCGGAACGCGGATTTCGGAATAGAGAAAAAATAAAACAAAAATTGATTTAATAAAAAATATAACTGGATAGTAGGTTCGGCGAGTGGTAAAATAAATCCGCAATCCGCAATACCGCAATCCGCAATTTTTAAAATATGACAGATCCAATTTCAGATTATCTCACCCGTGTCCGTAATGCTATTAAAGCAAAGCACAGGGTGGTAGAGATACCTTCATCGAACCTAAAAAAGGCAATTACGGAAATCCTTTACAAACAAGGGTATATACTGAATTTTAAGTTCCAAAAGGAAGAAGGCAAATTCGATACTATTAAAATAGCCTTAAAATATGATTTCGCTACCGGTATTCCTGCTATCAATGAATTGAGGCGCGTAAGCAGGCCAGGGTTGCGGAAGTATGCTGGCTCAAAAGAAATGCCGCGGGTACTTAATAACCTTGGTATAGCCATTATATCTACTTCAAAGGGCGTAATGACTGAAAAGGATGCGCGTAAAGAAAATATTGGCGGAGAAGTACTCTGCTATGTATCATAATTACTGATAATAAGAAAGAAATGTCACGCATAGGAAAATTACCGATAGAGATACCAAAAGGAGTGGAGATTACCCTTGCTTCTAATAATGTGGTTACCGTAAAAGGGCCAAAAGGGCAGCTTAGTGAAAAAATTGACCCGGAAATCGGGATTAAAATAGAAGACGGCAAAGTGACCGTTGAAAGGCCATCTGAGCAGAAAAGGCATAAATCAATGCATGGACTGTATCGTTCGCTTATTGCCAATATGGTTAAAGGTGTATCTGAAGGCTATAAAATACAACAGGAACTGGTAGGTGTAGGTTATAAAGCCACTGCTACCGGCCAGATACTTGACCTGGTTATCGGGTTTTCACACGAAGTAATGGTTGAGCTTCCTAAGGAAATTAAAGTTACAACCGAAACCGAAAGAGGTAAAAACCCTATCATTACCATGGAATGTATTGATAAACAACTTATCGGACAGGTAGCGGCAAAAATACGCTCATTGCGTGCGCCAGAACCTTATAAAGGTAAAGGTATCCGCTTTGTGGGAGAAAACGTTAGAAGAAAAGCAGGTAAAACCGCAGGTAAATAAAAGTAAAATGAACAGCTTAAAGAAAAAGCAGGCCAGGCAGGCCCGTATAAAAAAAGGCATCAGGAAAAGAGTGCGCGGCACCGCTGAAAGGCCAAGGCTTACCGTATTTCGCAGCAATAACGAAATATATGCCCAGATAATAAATGATGATGAAGGCCATACTATAGCCTCTGCCAGTACATTGAAAAAAGATTCAGCCGCATCGGGTGTAAATAAAGTAGAAGAGGCAAAACTTATCGGAAAAGAATTAGCCAAAAAAGCACTGGAAGGAAATGTAACCGCAGTGGTTTTCGACAGGAACGGATATTTGTATCACGGGCGTGTAAAAGCCCTTGCTGATGGCGCCAGGGAAGAGGGCTTAATTTTCTAAGAGTAAGAAACTATGGACAAGAGTATAAAAAGAATAAAATCCAGCGAAATTGAACTTGCCGAAAAGGTAGTGGCAATCAACCGCGTGGCGAAAGTAACCAAAGGCGGCCGTACATTTAGCTTTTCCGCCGTAGTGGTGGTAGGCAATAGCAGCGGCGTGGTTGGTCACGGCCTTGGTAAAGCGCGTGAAGTAACTGAAGCAATAAATAAAGGTATCAATGATGCCAAGAAAACACTTGTAAAAGTGTCGATCATTAATGGCACAGTTCCTCACGAGGGTGAAGCAAGATATTGTGGCGCCCACGTATATCTGAAACCTGCAGCCCCGGGTACAGGTGTAATTGCCGGCGGTGCCATGCGTGCCGTGCTTGAAAGTGCAGGCGTTACTGATGTACTTGCAAAGTCAAAAGGATCATCTAACCCGCACAATGTGGTAAAAGCTACCCTGAAAGCCCTTACCGGAATGAGGGATGCCTATACAATGGCAAGATTGCGCGGTGTAAATTTAAACCATGTTTTTAACGGTTAATACTATGGCGAAGATAAAAGTAACACAAACGGCAAGTACTATTGACAAGCCTGAAAACCAAAAGCGTGTAATGAAAGCTTTGGGTTTGAAAAAGCTAAGGCAAACCGTAACGCATGATGACACGGAAGCTATAAAAGGCATGCTAAATAAAGTACATCATCTTGTAAAAGTTGAAAATATGTGATTAGGTTTTAGGTGTGAGGTTTTAGGTGTAAGCATTAAACGCTGCAACGACTAAAACCTAACACCCAACACCCAACACCTAAAAATAAAAAAATGGATTTAAGTAATCTCAGGCCAGCAGATGGCGCAGTAAAAAAAGGAAAAAGAGTAGGCAGAGGTCAGGGTTCCGGCAGGGGTGGTACTTCTGCAAGGGGCCACAAGGGCGCCCAAAGCCGTAGTGGATATAGCTCAAAGATAGGCTTTGAAGGTGGGCAAATGCCAATTCAGCGTCGTGTGCCTAAATATGGTTTTAAGAATTTCAACAGGGTTGAATATACTGCCGTAAACCTTTCTACGCTACAGGAAATTTCTGATAAGCATGGCGTGAAGGAATTTGACCACGAAACTTTTATGAAACATGGCCTTATCGCTAAAACGGATAAGGTAAAGATACTTGGAGATGGTGAAATAAAGCGCGCCATTAAGGTAAGGGCTGATGGATTTTCAAAATCAGCTAAAGAAGCGATTGAAAATGCCGGTGGACAAGCTGAAAAAATATAAGATAAAAAATGAAAAGCCTTATACAGACTTTAAGAAATATCTTTAAAATAGAAGAACTGCGGGCGCGGATACTTACCACGCTTGCCCTGATTGCGGTTTACAGGTTCGGTACGTATATAGTACTGCCTGGTATCGACCCGAATATGCTTAATGTATATTCGAGCCGTTCCAGTTCCGGTATGATGGGCCTTATCAATATGTTTGCCGGCGGGGCATTCTCGCGGGCTTCTATATTTGCCCTGGGCATTATGCCTTATATTTCGGCCTCTATCGTTGTGCAGCTTCTTGGAATGGCGGTGCCTTATTTCCAGAAATTGCAGAAAGAAGGTGAGAGCGGAAGGCAAAAGATAAACCAGATTACCCGTTTACTTACTATTGGTATTACAGCAGTACAGTCTATAGGCTTCCTTGTAAATTTAAAATCAATGGTTCCGGGTGCTATTGTAGCCCTCGGCGCGAATGCACCCATTAGTTATGGGATGTATATGTTCATCAACGTTGTGATACTTACCACAGGTACGATGTTTGTAATGTGGCTGGGTGAGAAGATAACAGACAAAGGAATTGGCAATGGTATATCTATCATAATTATGATTGGAATCATAGCAAGGCTCCCATCCGCGTTATTTGCAGAATTGGATTCAAGGCTTGCAGAAACTGGCGGTGGTATGGTAATGTTTCTTATAGAACTTGCAGCTATGCTTTTCGTAGTGGTAGCAGTAGTAGCCCTTGTACAGGGAACTCGCCGGATACCGGTACAATACGCGAAAAGGGTAGTTGGTAACAAACAATACGGCGGTGTAAGACAGTTTTTACCTTTAAAAGTAAATGCGGCAGGCGTTATGCCAATCATCTTTGCACAGGCGCTGATGTTTATTCCGTCAACTATAGCCACATTTTTCCCTGATTCTCCTACCTGGAGCGGTTTGGGTGGTGCGCTAAACAGCTATACCAGTGTTTGGTACAGCGTTATATTCGCGTTTTTAATTATAGTGTTCACTTATTTCTACACGGCAGTTACGATTAATCCAACCCAGATTGCTGATGATTTGAAAAGAAACGGTGGTTTTATACCTGGTATTAAACCGGGTAAAAAAACATCTGAATATATTGATACCATTATGAGCCGAATTACATTGCCGGGTGCAATATTCCTGGCATTTGTGGCCATATTCCCTGCTATTGCGGTACGAATGGGTGTGAACCAGAAGTTTGCACAGTTCTATGGCGGTACATCTTTGCTAATCCTTGTAGGCGTAGTGCTTGACACGTTGCAGCAGATAGAGAGCCATTTATTGATGAGGCACTATGATGGTTTGACAAAAGGTGGCAGGATTAAAGGCCGGACATCAATAAGTGCACAATCTGGCGTAGTTACAGCGTCATAAATTTGGATAATTTTAAAAATATACATAATTTTGCAGCCCGGTTTTAAAAAGTATTAATGTCCAAACAAGCAACCATTCTCCAGGATGGAGTTATAACAGATGCATTGCCAAACGCAATGTTCAGGGTAAAACTTGAGAACGGGCATGAAATACTGGCGCATATATCCGGAAAGATGCGGATGCATTATATTAGAATATTACCGGGAGACAAAGTAAAGATTGAAATGTCGCCCTATGATTTAACAAAAGGACGAATTACGTATCGCTATAAATAATAGTCATGAAAGTAAAAGTATCGGTAAAAAAACGCAGCGCCGACTGTAAAATCGTCCGCAGGAAAGGGCGTATTTATGTTATAAATAAGAAGAACCCACGTTTTAAACAAAGACAAGGATAATGGCACGTATTGCTGGAATTGATTTACCAAAAGAAAAGAGGGGCGAAATAGGCCTCACTTATATTTACGGCGTAGGCAGGCCTACAGCCAGGCATATTTTGGAAAAAGCTGGCGTAAGCTACGATACCAAAGTAAAGGACTGGGATGATGAACAGACTACAGAAATACGCCGGCTGATAGCAGAAGGCATAAAAACTGAAGGTGAGCTTCGTGCAGAGGTACAAACCAGCATAAAGCGTCTTATGGACATTGGCTGCTATCGTGGCCAGCGCCACAGAAAGGGTTTGCCAGTGCGCGGACAGAGAACACGTACTAATGCACGTACCCGTAAGGGCCGCAAGAAAACAGTTGCGAACAAGAAGAAAGTAACGAAATAATAATTAGTTGTAAGGGTTCAAAATTTTGAACCCCTACCAATAAATAACGAAAAATGGCAAAGAAAACAGCCGCCAGAACGGTACAGCGGAAAAAGAAGGTAAATGTAGATCTGTTTGGAAGAGTTTACATCCAGGCAACATTTAATAATTTAATTGTATCTATTACCAATTCTACCGGGCAGGTAATTGCTTGGTCATCTGCAGGTAAAATGGGTTTTAAGGGTTCTAAAAAGAACACGCCCTACGCAGCTCAGGTAGCTTCAAATGATTGCTCTAAAGTAGCTTACGATTTAGGCTTGCGCAAGGTTGAAGTGTTCGTGAAAGGCCCCGGTGCAGGCAGGGAAGCTGCTATACGTACCATTAATAACAATGGTATAGAGGTAACTACCATCAGCGACATAACCCCTATACCTCACAATGGCTGCCGCCCGCCAAAACGCAGGAGAGTTTAATTTTTTAATTTTAAGTAAAAGACAATGGCAAGATATACAGGCCCCACATCAAAGATAGCAAGGAAGTTTAAGGAGCCTATTTATGGTCCGGACCGTGCACTTGAGAAAAAACCATATGCCCCCGGCATGCATGGCCAGACAAGAAAGAGGTCAAAAATATCTGAGTATGCAGTGCAGTTGGCTGAAAAGCAAAAGGCAAAATATACTTATGGTTTGCTGGAAAGGCAATTCTCAAATTTGTTTGATAAAGCTGCAAAAAGGAAAGGCATTACGGGTGAAAACCTGCTCCGCCTGCTTGAAGCAAGACTTGACAATACGGTTTTCAGGCTGGGCATAGCGCCAAGCAGAAGAGCAGCACGTCAGCTTGTAGGCCATAAGCATATTACTGTAAACGGAAGCCTTGTAAATATACCTTCTTATACCCTGCACCCTGGTGATGTAGTTGGCGTAAGGGAAAAATCTAAATCACTGGAAGTGATAACAGAACATGCCGGCAGGAGGCAAAAGGGTTTTCCCTGGCTTGAATGGAATGCGGCTGAAAAAACCGGTACATTTATGAACTATCCGGATAGGGACCAGATCCCTGAAAACATTAAAGAGCAACTTATTGTTGAACTTTATTCTAAATAATTTTTTAAAAAACTTAAATTACATTATGGCAGTTATAGCGTTTCAAAAACCTGAAAAGGTGGTGATGCAAAAAACCACAGAATTTGAAGGGGTATTCGAGTTTTCCCCTCTCGAAAAAGGGTACGGCGTTACTATCGGAAATTCATTGCGCAGGATATTGCTTTCTTCATTGGAAGGCTTTGCCATCACTACAGTTCGTATTAATGGCGTTGATCATGAGTTTTCAACTATTGCCGGGGTTATTGAAGATGTTACGGAAATTGTATTGAACCTTAAACAAATCAGGTTCAAAAGATTATCAGAAGAAGATTCTGAAAAAATATTCATTTCTTTAGGCGGACATGATAAATTTACCGCAGGAGAAATAGGAAAGGCATCAAATTATTTCCAGGTGCTGAACCCTCAGCTGGTTATTTGCCACATGGAACCTTCAGTGAAACTGGAAATGGAGCTTACCATTGAAAAAGGCCGCGGCTATGTGCCTGCAGAAGAAAATAAGCCTAAAGAAGGCCCGATTGGTTTAATGGCTATTGATTCTATCTTTACGCCCATTCGCAAGGTAAAATATAACGTAGAAAATACCCGCGTAGGGCAAAATACAGACTACGAAAAACTGGTGCTTGAGCTTGATACCGATGGTTCTATCCATCCGGAAGAAGCTTTGAAAGAAGCAGCCAAGATACTGATTCACCATTTCATGATATTCTCTGACAAGAATATAACTCTCGACAATGAAATGAAGAAAGAAGAAAACCGTGTGGATGAAAAATACCTCCACATGCGTAAACTTCTTAAAACCAACCTTACAGATCTTGACCTTTCTGTTCGTGCATTTAACTGCCTTCGTGCAGCTGAAATAAAAACACTTGGCGACCTGGTATCTTATGATGTAGCTGATCTGCTTAAATTCAGGAATTTCGGTAAGAAATCACTCACTGAACTTGAAGATTTGGTACGCGACAAAAACCTGAATTTCGGGATGGATGTTGCAAAATATAAACTTGACGAAGACTAAAAAATAGTTATGAATTTTAAGTTATGAGTTATGAATTAACCCATAACTCATAACCCATAACCCATAACAATAAAGAAATGAGACACGGAAGGACAGTTAACCATCTCGGCAGGACAGACAGCCACAGAAAGGCAATGTTGTCGAATATGGCAGGTTCGCTAATATTGCACAAACGCATTACCACCACTGTGGCTAAAGCAAAAGAACTGCGCAAATATGTTGAGCCTCTTATTACGAAAGCAAAATCAGATACTACACACTCACGCAGAGTGGTATTCAGCTACCTGAAACAAAAAGAGCCTGTACAGGCATTATTTGGTGAAGTGATAGGTAAAATAGCTGAAAGGCCAGGTGGATATACCAGGATATTAAAGACAGGCACCCGTCTTGGCGACAACGCTGAAATGTGTATTATGGAGTTGGTTGATTTCAACGAAATATATACCATGAATAAGAAAGCAGCGCCTAAAGCGAAGAAAAGACGTGGCGGTGGCGCTAAGAAAAAAACAGTTGCATCCCCGAAAGCGGAAGAGCACACTGAAGAAACTACAGAAGAAACGAAAGCTGAAGACAACGAATAAATTGAACAGCAAACACAAACATTTAAAGGATAAGGCGTTTAGCTTTATCCTTTTTTTTTGTGACCTTACCCCTATATCATTCGTGAGAATGGAAGGGTTGTGCACCCCTCTCCTTAAAGAGGGGGAAGGCATGAGGTGAAAAGCTTAGATTTATAATTTAAAACCATAATTTAGCAACGTAAAACTATAATTTATAATTGATAATTTATAATTCCCGATGAGATACCCGCAGGAACATCCCGCCATACTGATGCTGGAAGACGGCACTACCTGGTATGGCAAAAGCGCCGGAAAGATAGGAACCACTACCGGCGAGATTTGCTTTAATACCGGCATGACCGGCTACCAGGAAATTTTTACAGATCCGTCATATTTCGGGCAACTTATGGTCGCCACCAATGTTCATATTGGTAACTATGGTATTAAAAACTCTGAAAGCCAGAGCGGGAATGTGAAAATAGCAGGGCTTATCTGCCGCAACTTCAACACGCTGTTTTCAAGGAAAATGGCCGATATTTCATTGCAGGAGTTTTTTATACAGAATAACGTTATCGGTATATCTGAAATTGATACGCGTGGGCTGGTAAACCATATCCGCCACCAGGGATCTATGAATGGGTTAATTTCTTCGGAAATCACAGATGAGGCTAAGCTAAAAGAAATGCTTGCATCCATTCCTTCGATGGAAGGACTGGAATTATCAAGTAAAGTATATACACAGGAGGTGTACTACCATGGAGACCCAGGAGCTAAATATAAAGTGGTTGCCCTTGATCTTGGTATCAAAAAGAATATTTTAGACAACCTGGCGCTTAGGGATATGTATGTTAAAGTATTCCCCGGCAACGCCTCGTTCGCTGAGTTGAGCGATTGGAACCCTGACGGGTATTTCCTTTCTAACGGCCCCGGCGACCCGGGAGCGATGCCCTACGCAGAGGAAACAACTAAAAAAATAATTCAAACAGACAAACCCATATTTGGGATATGCCTTGGCCACCAGGTTTTGGCGCGTACATTTGGGCTATCTACCTATAAAATGCATAATGGACACAGGGGACTGAACCACCCTGTGAAGAACCTTGTAACTGGCCGCTGCGAAATTACCTCCCAAAACCATGGTTTTTGCGTGAGTGATGAGTCTGTAGCCACTAATAAGGAGATTGAGGTTACTCACATTAACTTGAATGATAATACAATAGAAGGCATCCGGCATAAAACCAAAAAAATATTTTCAGTACAGTACCACCCGGAAGCCAGCCCAGGCCCGCATGATGCAAACTATTTATTTGATGATTTTGAGAAATTGTTAAGGGGATAGGTAGGCTACAGAAGGATTATACTATTATTTGAGAGCTTTCCCCGCAAAAAACTCTGCAAATTCCCAGTCATTTGGTGTGGTTATTTTAATGTTTTCTTCTTCCCCGTCAATAAGGTGGACGATGTTTCCCGCTGCTTCATATACGGCAGCATCATCTGTAAAAGAAAGATCATAGTCTGAATTATAAGCATTCATGAGCATTTCGCCATTAAACACTTGCGGGGTTTGTATAAGTCTGTATTTTGAACGGTCCGCCAATATCCATTCATCATCTTCCAGGTACCTTAAAGTGCTGGAGACTGGCAGGGCAGGAATGGCGCAGCCATGTTCAGCGGCTTGTTTATAGAGTTTGTCAATCAGAATTATTGAAACAAATGGCCTGGCTGCATCGTGTACAGCCACCATGGAATTTAAGCAACCAGTTGACGTTAGTGCGTTTTTTACTGAATGGAAGCGTTCTTCTCCGCCATTTACTATCTTATGTGGAATTGTGATTTTATTAGTATCTCTGACAGATTTCCAGTATTCTAGGAATTTCGAAGGGATGGCAACAATTATCTCAATGCCGTTATCGTAATTATAAAAACTCTCAATGCTATAAGCGAGTAAAGGCTTGCCATTTAGAAACCTGAATTGTTTAGGTATCTGCCCTCCGATGCGGTTTCCCTGTCCGCCTGCAACTATAATGGCTATTTTTTTCAAAGCATCAATAGCATTATGGGATTCAGGTGTATTATAAGATCAGCATCGCATCCCCATAATCGAGGAAGCGATATTTCTCTTTTATGGCTATTTCATAAGCTTTTTTCATCAGGTCATGCCCTACAAAAGTGCTTGAGGAAATGTAAAACGCTGATTTAGGCTGATGGAAATTGGTAACCATGCAAGTTGCAATATTAAAATCAAATGGTGGGAAAATAAACTTTTCTGTCCATCCTTCCATTGCTTTCAGCTTGCTATTCGCTGATACAGCAGATTCTATGGCCCGCATCACAGTATTGCCTACTGCGCATATTTTCTTCTTATCGATCTTGGCCTGGTTTACCAGATCAGCGGTTGCCTGAGGTACTATGAAGTTTTCAGAGTCCATTTTATGCTTTGAAAGGTCTTCAACTTCTATTTTTCTGAACGAGCCTAGCCCAAGGTGCAGGGTTACTTCTGCAACGTTTATCCCCTTTATTTCGAACCATTTCAGTATCTCGCGGCTAAAGTGAAGGCCGGCTGCCGGTGCGGCCACAGCGCCCGTTTTCTTAGCGAATATAGTTTGATAAGAAAGTTGGTCTTCATCGGTTGGCTTGCGCTTCATATACTTAGGTAGTGGTGTTTCACCAAGCTGGCCAAGTACTTTAGCAAATTCTTCTTCATTATAGTCGTTCAGGAAACGTATAGTCCTGCCGCGGGAGGTAGTATTATCAATTACCTCAGCTACAAGCAGGTCATCATCATCATCTCCGAAAAATAATTTATTGCCAACCCTTATTTTTCTCGCAGGGTCTACAAGTACATCCCAAAGACGTTGTTCTTTATTCAGTTCCCTGAGAAGGAAAACTTCAATTTTGGCCCCGGTTTTTTCCTTTCTGCCAAAGAGGCGGGCAGGGAAAACGCGTGTATTATTTACTATGAGTACATCTCCTTCATCAAAATATTGCACAATGTCTTTAAACTTTTTGTGTTCTATTTCTTTTGTGGCCCTGTTTATAACCATCAGGCGGCTTTCGTCCCTGTAGTCAGCGGGGTCTTTTGCTATAAGTGAGTCCGGAAGCTCAAATGTAAATTCCGAAAGTTTCATGCGTTAAAATAAGTATATGAAAAAAAGGGCAAAATTAATACAAAATGAGCCGATTGGTTCATTAAGTTAGTAAAAAGTTAATAGAAACTGGTAAATATAGTTCAAATAATAGAATAAAGCAACTTTATAGGCTGCAAATATAATAAATTGATATGTAATATCAATTTATTATATAGGTATTTCTTATAAAGCTTCTGCTTCCACCTCTTTAATTTCTGGTATGAGGCGTTTCAGCAGGGCTTCTATGCCGCCTTTTAGTGTAACCATAGAGCTTGGGCAGCCGCTGCATGAACCGCGAAGGCTCAAAATTACTTTTCCCTCTGCATAAGATTTGAAATCAATGGCGCCGCCATCCATTTCCACCACAGGTTTTACACTATTAGCAAGCAGGTTTTTTATTTTAATAACAATATCGCTGTCTTCGCTCATTGCCATATTTGCAGGCGCTGCGTCAAACATTTCTTCGGTAAAAATGGCATTCCCAGCCTCAAGGTATTCTTTCATGAATGCCCGTATCTTCGGGATCAGTTGCACCCACGGATATTCGCCATCTTTGGTAATTGTAACATAATTCTGATTAATAAAAACCCCCTTCACGAACGGGAATTCAAATAATTTCTCCGCCAGCGGTGATTTTACAGCAGATTCTTTATCTGGAAAATCAAAACTCAATCCCTGCGAAATATCGCCGTTTACCATAAATTTCAGGCTTTCCGGGTTGGGTGTCGATTCCGCGTATATACTTATAAACCTTTCCATACTGCAAAATTACGAAAAAGTAGTGAGTCATTAGTCGTCAGTCAAAAGGGTTTAATCTTTAACAATTTAACAATTTAGCAATTTGACCATTTAATTGTATTTTTGCGAGACTATCTTTTTTGAATTGGGAATTGTGAAAGTGATAAAAAAGGAAACTGATCCAAACTGGTATGTTTGGTACACAAGGCCAAGGGCTGAAAAAAAAATCAGGGACCGCTTATTATCAAAGCAAATTGAGGTGTTTCTGCCTTTGCAGAAAGAACTGCGGCAGTGGAGCGACCGAAAAAAATGGATAGAAACCCCTTTATTTAGTGGTTACATATTCACTCGGATTCCATGGAAAGAAATGGATAAAGTAACTTTTACGGAAGGTATTTTGAATTATGTGAGGATGGATGGCCGCCCTGCTTTTTTGCTGGAACATGAAGTTGAAAGCATTAAAAACATGCTTCAGCACGGTATCCAGGCTGAAGTAACAGATGGCCAATTTGAATTGGGTGATTTTATAGAAATAGCCACAGGTCCCTTAAAAGGGCTAACGGGCAATATAATACAATATCGCGGGAGCAATAAACTGGCGGTATCAATTACGCAGTTAGGTAAAACGCTTATGGTTAGTCTGCCTGCCGGGTATGTGAAAAGAAAGAAAAAAGCTTGATTTCCGACACCTTCTCAACAATTGGAAGCCATGTAAATGTGGCTGACGTGGCGGAGCTTTGTATTAGTCTGAACCTTGATTAAAAGGATTTTAAGGATTAACTTGAATCTTGGAAAAAGAATCGTAATCCTGATTTTAATAATTCATAACTCATAATTTATAATTTGTCCCCGGCTATTAGCGTTGAAAATCTTTCCAAACGGTTCAGAATAGGCCTGAAGGAGAAAAGACCGGAAACCCTTGCCGGCGCTTTGTTTTCAATTTTAAAGGCGCCGATCCAAAATTACCACGCCCTCCGCAAATTGCGTGAATTTGGCGAAGGAAATGGCAGCGATATTATTTGGGCTTTAAAAGATATTTCCTTTGAGCTTAATAAAGGGGAAGTCCTTGGTATAATTGGAAGAAATGGTGCGGGAAAAAGCACTTTGCTCAAAGTTTTATCTAAAATCACCCCACCTACAAGCGGAAAAATAGAAATTAACGGCAGGGTTTCCGCTTTGCTCGAAGTGGGAACGGGCTTTCACCCTGATTTGACGGGGCGCGATAATATTTACATGAACGGCACCATTCTCGGTATGAGAAAAGTGGAAATTGACAGGAAATTTGATGAAATAGTGGCTTTCTCGGGAGTAGAAAAATTTATAGATACACCGGTAAAACGTTATTCAAGCGGTATGAAACTCCGGCTTGGCTTTTCTGTTGCTGCCTATCTTGAACCTGAAGTCTTGATAATAGATGAGGTGTTAGCGGTAGGCGATGCTGATTTTCAGAAAAAATGCCTGGGCAGGATAGGAGATGTAGTGCGCGAAGGGCGCACTGTACTATTTGTAAGCCACAATATGGGGGCCATCAAAAACCTTTGCCCGCAATCTATGTACCTGAAGGACGGCAAAATAGCCCTGCTTGGTAAAAGCGATGAAGTGGTAAAAACCTATCTAAATGAAAACCTCACCCATTTTCCAACCCTTACAGGTGAAGAATTGCAAAAACGCCTCGAATGGGACCCGGGTATAAACCCACATACGGTAAATATAACAACCGTCGCTATTTTAGATGACAGCCTGCACCCTCGCAAGGAATTTCATTCAGATGAGGAAGTCATCATAAAGCTGGATTTTGAAGTGTTTAGCCAGGTAAAGGATATTCGTATCATCATCGAACTGCTGGATGACGACAACACCCAGATCCTCGCTACCCAAATTTCAGATACCGAAGATTTCATTAAGGAATACACATACATAAAGCCCGGTTTTTACTCCACCCAATGCACCATTCCCGGAAATACCCTTGGCAATAACGAGTTTTTTGTCTCTGCCCATATTATCCACCCTGCAGCAGAACATGTTCAACTAATTAAAGGCTTATCTTTCAATATGATTTTCAAAGGCTATAACAATATCCAAACTGGTACATTCGGCAGCGCTATGATACGGCCGAAGCTGGAGTGGAAGATGGAAAACCTTGATTTAAGGCATTAAAACCCATGCGCATTTTTTACGCCTCACACGACCCCGGTAATAGCGTACCACAATCTAAAACATGGTATAACAACCTGTATTTGCCATTATGTGACATTGCAGAGGAGGTGATTCGTTTTGATTATGACTTGTTCCCAATATGCCTTCACCAGGATTTTCGCATAGCGACTAATAAAGAAATCATTGATTACCATAAACCAAGAATAGAAAAGGAACTGATCAGCCAGATAGAAACTGTCCATAAAAAGTCACCTATTGATTTGTTTTTCAGCTATTTTGCTTCATCTTATTGCAGCCCGGAAATAATTAGAAAGATAGGAGAGATGGGGATAACTACTGTGAACTGGTTTTGCAATGCTTCTTACCAGTTTTACCTGGTAGAAGAAATAGCCACGGCCTATCATTATTGCCTGGTACCGGAGAAATTCAGGCTGGAAGATTACAGGAGGGTAGGGGCCAACCCAATTTATTGCCAGGAGGCAGCAAACCCGAATATTTATAAGCCATATAATATTGAAAAAGAAATAGATATAAGTTTCCTAGGGCAGCGGTATGCCGACAGGTATAAATATATCAGGGACTTGCACAATGCAGGACTGAAAATTAAAGTATTCGGAGAAAATTGGAAACCCCAAAACCCTAAAGGGGTTTTAAAAAAGATTTTGCGGCCAATCTATAATATTGCGCGGAAAGATAAACCTGTTCCGGCAAGTGCAATAGGGGGATATATTTCGGACGAAGAAATGGTAAAAGTTTACAGCCGGTCGAAGATCAATTTAGGTTTTGCCAATTGTTACTCTTCTCCGGGTGAAGAACCGATAAAACAGGTCCGATTACGAGATTTTGAAGTACCTATGAGTGGTGGTTTTTATCTGACCGAATATTTTGAAGAGCTCGCTGATTTTTTTGTTCCCGACAAGGAAATTGTTTGTTTTACAGACGCTAAGGATTGTATCGACAAGGCAAAATATTATCTCGACCATAGTCAAGAAAGAGAAGAAATAAGACTCGCGGGCCACCAAAGAGCTTTAAAAGACCATTCCTGGCAAAAAAGGCTGAGAGATGTGTTTGGAGAAATGGGCTATTCATTTAGCAATTAAGAAATTGAAATATCAAATTATTATGGCGATACTGATTTTTGATTGCGTGTCGGTGCATGCTCAAAACCTTCTCCCCAACCCTGGTTTTGAAGATGAGAATATTTGTACCGAACTTAAAATGGCATGTGCACCAGCTGGATGGGAATTAGTATATACAGGTGATTCATACGGGTATGTAATTGATAATGATGCACATAATGGGGATCATATGACGACTATACTAACTCACAATGTTAACAAAATTAGACCCCTGCAATATATAGAAGCACCGATTTTATGCCCTTTAATAAAAGGGAAAAAATATCAATTCTCAATGTATATCCGTTACAGTCATCATTATTTGGGAGAAATAGGAGTTTATTTCTCAGGAGAGCATATTTGTTTGACGCCTAAGGATTCAGGTACTTATTTTAATGGTTTATCTTATTCTCCTCAAATATTAATTGAGAATAAGAAAGAAAGAAATGGTTTACTATCAAAACAGTGGTTAAAAGAAGAATGGGAATACACAGCAAGTGGCAGCGAGAGATTTGTGATTATTGGAAATTTTCCTTCATTGGAAAAGCCAGCTAAATCAAAAAAAAGGGAACCTGAAGTGGTTTATTTTTATATTGATGATGTTTCTCTGACCCCTGAAGACTTATGTTGCACCTGCTATTATGCAGAATATCTCAAGGAAATTTATACCAAATACAAGCGGAGGCACAGCTGCAATGAAGAATTGCCTTCAGACAGTTTTGTGAAGGTATATGATAAAATTGATCTTGTCCCGGGGAAGCCAATAGGTTTAAAAAATATTAACTTTAATACTGATAAATCTGATTTGCTGCCTTCTTCTAATCAAATGCTCGATAGCATTGTTTCGTTTTTGAGGCACAATGAAAACATAAAACTTGAAATTAGCGGGCATACGGATAACCAGGCAGGCGCTGAGTATAATATGACCCTTTCTGAAAACCGGGCCAATGCTGTAATGACCTACCTTTTGCTTCATGGTATTAATGGTGAACGTCTTAGCGCAGTTGGCTACGGAAACTCAAAACCCATCGCAACAAATGATACAGAAGAAGGCAGGGCTGCAAACAGGAGAGTTGAGATAAAGATTTTGCCTGAATGACAAGACTTTCAAAGTCTTAAAGACTTGGAAAATCTGAATATTCCCTTTTTCTAATTACTAACCACTAATCACTATTCACTAAATTCCTACCTTTGCGCTTCCAATGAATAGAATAGAACAATATTTTAAAGATAAGAAATGCCTTATCATTGCTGAGATAGCTCAGGCGCATGATGGTAGTTTGGGTACCGCACATGCTTATATTGATGCTGCTGCAAAGGCTGGGGCTGATTCTATAAAATTCCAAACGCATATAGCCGATGCTGAAAGCACGTTGGCAGACCAGTGGCGCGTGAAATTCAGTTACCAGGACGATACCCGTTTTGATTACTGGAAACGAATGGAATTCACTGCCGAGCAATGGGCCGGCCTGAAAAAGCACGCTGATGAAAAAGGAATTATTTTTCTTAGTTCCCCTTTTTCAATTGAAGCGGTGGAACTGCTTGAAAACATTGGCATGGAAGCCTGGAAAATAGCTTCCGGTGAAATATCCAATACTCCTATGCTGAATCGTATAATGGAAACCGGTAAACCCATTATCATTTCTTCCGGCATGAGCGATGTTGAGGAACTGGATAAACTTGTTGCAAAAATAAAAGCAAAAAATATCCCATTAGGCATATTGCAATGCACTACTGCTTACCCTACCCAGCCTGAAAAAGTAGGGATGAATGTAATGCAGGAATTTAAAAAACGCTACGATTGCCCAACAGGATTATCTGACCACAGTGGGACGATCTTTGCAGGCTTGGCAGGTGCGGCATTAGGTATGGACATTTTGGAACTGCATATCACTTTCAGCAGGCAGATGTTTGGGCCAGATGTAGTAGCATCTATTACTACTGAAGAACTTAAATGGCTGGTGGATGGTATCCGTTTTATAGAAAAAATGAATGCTAACCCTGTGGTAAAAGATGAAGCTGCAAATGATACAAAACCTATGCGTAAATTATTCACAAAAAGCATAGTAGCAAACTCTGACTTAGAGGCCGGAATAGTTATAAACGAAAGCCATTTGGCCTACAAAAAGCCGGGTACCGGTATTCCGGCAGAGAAATACTTAGATATAATTGGTAAAAAACTAAAGCACCCGGTGGAATACAACCATTTCTTCACCGAAGAAGATTTTATATAAGGAACATGAAAAGAAAAGTTTGTGTGGTAATTACAGCCCGGCCCAGTTATAGCAGGATAAGAACTGCATTGAAGGCCATTCAGGAACACCCTGACCTTGAATTGCAACTAGTAGTCGCCGCTTCTGCGCTGCTTGACAGGTATGGAACAGCTGTGAAATATATCGAAAAAGATGGCTTTAATATTACAGCCCGCGTTTTTATGGTATTGGAAGGTGAAAATCCAACCTCAATGGCAAAAACAACCGGTTTGGGGGTAATGGAGCTTGCAACTGTTTTTTACAATATCCAGCCTGATGTAGTGATTACAGTGGCTGATAGGTTTGAAACCATGGCTACTGCAATTGCCGCATCTTATATGAATATTCCATTGTGCCATATTCAGGGTGGTGAGGTAACTGGTAACATTGACGAGAAAGTGCGCCATGCAATAACCAAATTGTCGGATATCCATTTTGTCGCTTCAAAAAGCGCTTCAGAACGAGTGATTAAAATGGGCGAGGTTGAGTCTACAGTTTATATTACCGGTTGCCCGTCTATTGATATTGCATCTGAGGTATTGCAAGACCCACGCCTTGATTTTAATCCATTTACCAAATATGGAGGCGTAGGTACCGCAGATATAGATTACAGCAATGGCTACGTGGTATTAATGCAGCACCCGGTAACTACTGAGTATCAACAAAGCAGGGAACATATAATGGAAACCCTTTACGCCATAAAAGACCTGGAGATACCGGCTTTTGTTTTTTGGCCTAATGTTGATTCAGGCGCTGATGGTACTTCCAATGGTCTCCGGGCGTTCCGGGAGATTGAAAAACCTGCCCACCTTCATTTCTTTAAGAATATGGAGCCCAATGATTTTTTGAAATTACTTTATAACTGTAAATGTCTTATTGGCAATTCCAGTGTAGGTATCAGGGAATGCGCTTATTTGGGAGTCCCGGTAATAAATATAGGTTCGAGACAAGGTGGACGCGACCGTGGTGAGAATGTTATTGATGTAGATTATAACCGGAATGATATAGAGAAGGCATTAAAACACCAGATTAGCCATGGACAATATGAAAATGATACCGTATATGGTGGAGGTGACGCGGGTAAAATAATCGCTGACCTTATTGCCACCGTTCCTCTTACATTTGATAAGAAGCTGGCATATTGATTTTTTTGTTGCCTTAATAACTTTAATTGATTCAATTACTAAAAATTGCCATAGTGAAAGTTCTTGGTCTCATCCCCGCCCGAGGAGGAAGTAAAGGTGTTCCGCGGAAAAATATTAAATTACTGGCAGGAAAGCCTCTGATCCAGTACACAATTGAGGCTGCGCTGGAGGCAAGGCTTCTCAGCAAGGTTATTATATCCACAGATGATGCAGAGATAGCAGAGGTGGCGGTGAAATTAGGTGTCGAAGTTCCTTTTTTAAGGCCAAAAGAACTTGCCGAGGATAAAACACCCACTTTGCCTGCTATTGTTCATGCTCTGAATTTTATGGAAGGCCTTGGTGAAGAATATGATGCTGTTTGCCTATTGCAGCCAACCAGCCCCGTAAGGCAGAAGGGTGACATTGACAATTGTATCCTAATAATGCAGGAAAAAAATGCAGATTCGGTAATATCAATGGCGGAAGTGCCTACCGAATACAATCCGCACTGGGTTTATTTTCCGGATAAAGAAGGATATTATCGGTTGAGTACAGGAGAAGAAAACCCAATCCCACGAAGACAGGAGCTTCCGCCGGCTTACCATAGGGAAGGTTCTATCTATCTGTCAAAAACAGATATAATTTTAAACCACAACAGCCTTTTTGGAAAAAAAGTGGTTGGGTACACCATTAAAAACAGGCCCGTAATAAATATAGATACGTTGGAAGACTGGGCTGAAGCGGAAAAATTTATGACAAATTCAAATACTTCCCAGTTTTCTTCCTGATTGTCTTATGTTTTGACTTTTTGTTTTATAATTTTATCCATTCTGTTAGTAATATTACATCAACCAAATAGATTGTATCATGGAAGGAGCCGGAACTAAGAATATGAGTCCAATATTGATAATCGGTTATCCGCGTTCCGGAAGTACTCTTTTGCGCTCAATTATAGCTTCGCATCCGGATGTTTATATGGTAAATGAACCTGAGCTTTTCAGGTTTTTATTCAATTTGGGGCTATCGGCATCACGCCCTGTTGAAAAAAAGGACAGGGAAATTATATTTAAGCATTTAAATACGCCCGATTTGAAAAGCAATATTCATTTACATATCAATTCATTGCCTGCCAAATATCTTGACGGCTTTGTCGAAAATGATTCGCTTAACAGCTTCAGGCTCGTGTATGAATATCTGATAGGTAAAACCGGCAAACAATTTTGGGGTGAGAAAAGCCTCGATAATTCATTTCTAATTGAGGAAATATATGAAACGTTTAAGGATGTTTTTTTTATACAAATCAACCGTGACCCACGCTCAAGCATTCGTTCACGTATTCTGAAAAAGTATCCTAAATATCAAGGGGAGGATGGTTTTCTTGAAAAACCGCCAAAGATTACTGAAATCAAACTATACTTGCGTAACGCACTCATCCTTGCCGATTTTTCAACCAGGTGGGCTAAATACGTAGGGAGCGCACTAAGTAAATTACAAAAACTGTCGAAGGAAAATTATTGTATTATTAAATATGAAGACCTCATTAATGATCCTGAAAAAACCCTTGAGTTAGTCTTCAATAGTATGGGAATAAGGTATATTCCCGGGCTCCATTCTGAACAAAACCGGAAGAATGATGTTATTTCCACATTTGACGATTCGCAATATCATACAAATGTTAGTGAGCCACTTGATGTGTCCAGAAGCGAAGCATATAACAGGATTGCATCAGTATATCAGTATATAATTGCTAAATATTCGGGGGAAGTGGCCAAAAGTATTGGATATGATTTTAGTGATATAAACCCTGGCTACTTTTACAGGACGTTAAATAACCTGGTTTTCTCAAAAAAATTAAGAAATTTTTATGGTGCTATTAGGAGAGGTGGTATAAAAAAACATTGAAATCAGATCGCAACCCTTAATCCATAATGACCTGTAAGCTTAACACTTAAAAGAAAAAATGAGCACCATCAAAGATTTTAAAAAACTTCTTTTTAATTTTTTGACCAAGCCCCATTCAGAAAAGGGTCGATACCGGTTTGTTATTAAATCGTGGGATAAAATATCTGATATTGACTTGGCCACTGAAGTAGTTGGAACTGATTTTTTTAAGAGCATTTTAAAAATATCACCAGTTCCGCTAGATAAGTTTAAATCTTATCTCGTCATTGCCCCGCACCAGGATGATGAAACTATAGGTGCAGGCGGTACACTTCTTTTAGCAAGTAAATACAATCCTAAAATTGATATTCTCTATATCACAGGCAGAATGCCAGGTAAAGAAGAAAATAAAGATGAAGAGGTAGTTATAAATGAAATACGGAATGCTGAGGCCGCTAAAGTAGCTGCAGAGCTGAATGCGGATATGCATCATTTAGGGATATCGAATTTTATTGTAAAAGCCACAAAAGATGACGTTAAAAATTTGGCTACAATTATAAAGGACCTTAAACCTGAAGTAATAATGATCCCATGGCTCCTGGACCCTCCTGCCAAGCATAGAATGGCGAACCACCTTCTTTACCTTGCCAATGAAATCTACAAATTGCCGGATACTGAAGTGTGGGGCTACCAGGTGCATAATAATATAGTGCCTAATAATTATGTTGACATTACTTCGGTAATGGAAGATAAAATCCGTCTGTTGCGTTATTTTGAATCTCAAAATAATGGTTTACAACGATATGATCATATTGCAAAAGGTATGGCAATCTGGAATGGAAGGTTTATTAACAGTACAGAGGAGAGGTATTATGAAATGTTCTTTTCGGTGCCGCTAAAAGAGTATTGCAGGCTTATCAAACAATTTTACTTCAAAGACATTAGAAAAACTTATAATGGTTTCAAAACAGCATTTGAAGGGATGGAGCAACTGCATAAAAGCCTGAAAATATAAATTGTGCCATTGGTTTTTCCTCTTTTATATAACCCGGTTTTTATATGAATTGCCTTTATATAGTTAAAGACGACCCTGTTTCTCAAAATTTTATTGGTGGCGGAGCCAGTATATATTACGACCAGTTGAGATGCCTTAGTTTGGCCGGATTTAATATTATCCTTCTTCACTATACCAGCGAAAGTAAACGTAAAACATGTGACGAATTTTATGCAAATAATAAAGAAGACCTCACTTTTGTAAATAGTGTTTGCAGTGCCATCATCAACCTTAACTATTCGGAAAATATGTCTTTATTTGGCTTGATACAATCCAAATTATCTGATATCACAAACAAATCCGGCACTGCCTATTATTCAATATACAACGGCATAGCAAGGCAGATAAAGCAAATTGTAAGGGAAGAAAAAATTGATTTTATCTGGGCCCAACACCTTCATCCTACTATACTTGCCCTACATCAGCACAATGTACCGGTTATTTATATGCACCATGATTGGATATATAAAGTAAAGGCGCTAAGGTTCAATAAACCAATTGATATAAAACAAAAGGAAATTGAATGTAGGATTGTGCGAAAAGTTAATGGATTTGTATCGGGCTCATATTCGGAATTTAAAGAGGCGATGGCGATTGGTAATAATAATAGCTATTATATTCCAATATCTTACCCTGAAGTACCTGAAGTATCAGACAAAGATTTTGCACAAATTCCTGATATTGTGCACCTGGGTGGGATGGGGGCTACTGCGAACCGCATAGGCCTGAAAAATTTTATAGAGAAAGCGTGGCCTGCAATGTCGCTGATGCCGGAAAGACTTTTGATAATTGGGAATCTTGAAGGAGCCGGAGAAGATCTAAAAACAGAACTGAAGAAATATAAAACGACTGGATTTGTGAAAGATCTTGCCCCCTTGTTGCGGTATGGAGATATTCATATTATTCCCTGGCACGAAAACACCGGGCAACGAACAAGATTGCCTCTTATTTTGTCTTACGGGCAAGTAGTGGTAGCCGTGGACCAATCAGTAAAAGGTTTTCCAGAATTAATAAATGGCGAAAACTGTATCCTTGTACAAACTGTTGAAGAAATGGCGCCTGCAATTCTTAATGTGATATATGACAAATTATTAAGAAAAAGGCTTGCTCAAAATGCGATTAAAACTTTTAAAAACTGTTTTGCGACCTCCAAACTAATTGGCAGGTACCAGGACGCAATATATAATATAGTTGAACTAAAAAATTAAGAAACGAGGTTTTATCCGTTATGCTATAATAGCTTAATTTTGCATTCAAATATGTGTATATTTACTTTTCATTATAAAACTAAATATGAATATAAAATCGGAAAAAATGCCGGGTAAGAAAAAGATACTTATTGCGACATCTGCTTTGCTTATTGACAGGATGCTGATATATTCTACATTTGCTGACCGGATAAAGAATGAGGCAGACGTAACTATATGGGCTGCCTCAAAAGCGAATAATTCCACTGCCTCAGTTTGGGACCAGGTGGACCTGAAAGTGGAAGCATACCCTCACGTAGTACCCTATAAGATATTTCCTTATACTTATATGCGGCGGCTAAATGAGGCAATATGGGATAATAAGCAGAAAATTCCCGGTCGCCTGACCATGAATAAATTTAATACTAAAAGGGATGGCAGGTTTAGCAAGAAAGTAGTAAACGTAACAGGAAAAATACTTTCTTATTTAAATATACATAATTTCACAGAGAGGTTTGTAGAGAGGGTAATTATCAATAATCATTCCAGGAGCCCGGAAGCTGCCAAACGATTGCTCGAACTGAATCCCGATGTGGTATTAATTACAAGTCCAATATGGTGGGTAGACCCCGCGGTGGTTGTTGAGGCTAAAAGATTAGGCATTCCGGTTTTAACTATGATACCTTCATGGGATAATTTGTCTACAAAGGCAAGACTTCTTTACAGGTATGACGGGTTTTTGCTTTGGTCCGGCGAACTGGAAAGGCAACTACTGGAGTATTATCCATATACCCGGAATGTACCTATTTATAAGACCGGCGCTCCACAATTTGACGTTTTCTTTAAAGAAGAATTTTTTATCACAAAAGAGGAATTTTGCAGCCACTATGGGCTTGACCCATCAAAGCCGATTATCCTGTATGCATTAGGATCGCCTGGTTTTTTTAAAGAAGATGATGGGGCGGTTGAGTTTGCAAAGCGGGTGGAAAACAACGAAATGGGTGATATTCAGGTTATTGTAAGGCCACATCCCGTGCATAATAATTCATTGCTTTCAAGTAAGTTCGCTGGGTTCAAGTCGAAAATTGTGGTTCAGGAAACGGCTAATAATTCAATTCAATCTGAACAAAGATCAATGGAAGTATGGCAGGTAAAGGAATGGGTAAATACATTTCGTCATATAGATTTGGTCATTCAGTTATCCTCCACAGTAAGTATAGATGCATCTTTTTTTGATAAGCCAGTAATAAATGTTGCTTTTGACCCAGAAATAGGACAACCCAATAAGGAAACCCTGGATGATATTAACCATAAGTGGGTACACTTTAAGCCCATATTTGAAAGCGGGGCAATTCGAAATGTAAATAATTACGACGAAATGGTTGAATGGGTTAATATTTATCTTGCCAATCCTTCTCTTGATTCGGAAAACCGCAAAAATATCCTGACTTTTGTTTGCGGCTATATAGATGGCCATTGCGGAGAGCGCGTAGCTGAGGCTATATTTACATTTCTTAACAGCCAAGAGGAAATAAAAAGCAAAAAAAGACACATTAAGGTATAGATTGGCATTGACAAATAAGATAATTTAAATATTGAGATTGGCATTATTAAAATTCCTGCTATTTCCTTTTAACTTTTTAAGATTATTCAATTGATTTAAAATATTATGTGCGGCATATCGGGAATTATTGGAAAAAATTGGAATACAGATATTTTGGATGATATGCTAAAGGCGCAGCAACATCGTGGACCAGATGCGCAGGATACATATGAAAGCGAAGATCACCTGGCAGGGCTGGCGCATAATAGACTCAGCATTATTGATCTTACCGATGCCGGTAAACAACCTATGAGTGATAGCACCAGCCGATATTGGCTTATATTTAACGGCGAAATATATAATTATCTGGAATTAAAGCGGCAACTTGATAAGGAGTTTAATTTTAGGACCCGGACAGATAGTGAGGTCGTATTATATGCTTTCATAAAATGGGGCCCTGTGTGCCTGGATAAATTCATTGGCATGTTTGCCCTGGCCATTTGGGATAACAAAGAAAAAACCTTATTTGCGGCACGAGATCGTTTTGGGGTAAAACCTTTTCATTATGCTTTTGACGAGATGGGGAATTTTTTATTTGCGAGCGAGATAAAAGCCCTCTTTGCAGGAGGTTTGGTTCCAAAACCAAATGAAAAAGCATGGGCCTCTTATTTACAGGACGGTATATATGATCATGCTGAATTTAGCTTTTGGCATGGAGTATCGAAACTGATGCCGGGGCATTATCTTATTTTTAAGGATGGTAAACCAGGTATAAATAAATGGTACGACCTTGCTGAAAAGACAGGTATAACTGAAGATCGTCGGCCTATTAATGATGTGATAGAAGAATATTTTACGCTCATGCAGCAAAACATTGTTTTCCGTTTCCGTTCTGATGTACCTGTTGGAATAAATATTAGCGGAGGCCTCGATTCTTCTGCGTTATTGAGTATGGTAGATAATGTGCAGGGTGAAGATAACATGGTAAAAGCTTTTACCTTTGTCACCGGCGATGCCAGGTATGACGAGCTTCCGTGGGTAAATCAAATGATAGGTAAGACGAAGCATCCGCTAAGCCCTGTTTTGCTCAGGCCAGAGGATGTACCTGCTTTGGCTGCATCTGTTCAATATTTTGAAGATGAGCCATTTGGTGGAATCCCAAACCTGGCTTATGCCAGGATATTCGAGGAGGCAAGAAAACAAGGCGTAATAGTCCTGCTTGATGGCCAGGGAATGGATGAACAATGGGCCGGATATGACTATTACCGGAATGCTGCTTCAGGCAATGTAACGCAAACTGTTCAGGGGAGCAAGGATAGGCCAGTTCGGCCAGAATGCCTTGATAATGAGTTTAGATTATCCGCTGATAAGGCTCCATTTCCCAAAGTGTATCCTGACGCCCTTCGTAATTTGCAATACCGTGATACATTCTTTACGAAAATACCACGCGCACTGCGGTTTAATGACCGGATTAGCATGAGGGCATCTACAGAATTGCGGGAGCCTTTTCTGGATCATCGCCTGTTTGAATTAGCCTTCAGGCAAACAGAAGATAAAAAAATACATGGAGAACAGGGCAAATGGCTTCTTCGTCAGTTATTAAGTAAACACCTGCCGGGTAAAATTGTAGAAGCGCCAAAACGTCCACTGCAAACACCACAACGGGAATGGCTTAGAAAAGAATTGAAAGAATGGGCGGAAGCCAATATTGAAGGTGCACTGAATGGTTTTGGTGGAAGTTGGCTTAAAAAAGAAGAGGTATGGAAACATTGGAATGGCTTTCTGAATGGAGAAAGCGATAATAGTTTTTATGTGTGGCAATGGATAAATATGGGATTAATGCGTAATTTTGCGCTATCCTATAGCATTATTAACTAATATTTAATCGTAATTATTTTTAAATGGCGATGCCCTCAAGCGAAATTGTCGACACGGATATGAAAGATCACTCCTATGTTACAATCATTAAGCCCAAGAAAGGCTGGCAGGTTGTTGATGTAAAGGAACTATTCAGGTACAGGGATTTGCTTTTATTTTTCGTTTACAGAGATATAAAGGTATTGTACAAACAAACAGTACTTGGGTTTGCCTGGGCGCTTATCAATCCTGTTTTTAACATGCTTGTTTTTAATTTTATTGGTAAAATGGGAAGGCTAGCGCCCGGCAATATACCCTATTTGCCCTTTCTGTATGTGGGGCTTATTCCCTGGACTTATTTTTCCAACTCGGTGAATATGTCCAGTCAAAGCCTTATTTCTTCTTCTCAGATACTTACCAAGGTATATTTTCCAAGGCTTGTTATACCATTAACGTCAGTAATATCCAAGCTTGTAGATTTTGCGATCTCTTTCACTGTTCTCATTGTCCTGTTTATTGTTTATCACAACCAGCTTTCAATAAATCTCAATATATGCTTTTTGCCATTACTTATAATATTAATGATCATTGCTGCGGCAGGCATGGGTTTGTGGTTTTCGGCTATGGCTATACAATATCGGGACATAAAATATGCAATTACATTTCTTACTCAAATATTATTTTTCCTTACCCCGATAATGTATCCTATCTCCAAATTTGATTCATTCAGCCCTGTTTTTAAATTTATTTACAGCCTTTATCCTATGGCTGGCATTGAGGAAGGTTTTAGGGCCTGCCTTCTCGGCATTGGCCCCATGCCCTGGGATTTGCTGCTTATTGGAACAGCATCGTCTATTATAATATTTGTAACCGGTGCATTTTATTTTGCCCGTATGGAAAAAGTATTTGCCGATGTGGCATAATCCTTAATTAATTAAAAGCGAATAATCATTAACTATGTCCAATCTTGCAGTAAGTGTAGAAAATATTAGCAAAAAATATAGGATAGGCGCTAAAGAAGCAAAGAGTGAAACCTTTGTTGAGGCAATGATGAAATTGGTGAAGGCGCCTGTTACTAATTTCAGGAAATTGCAGAACCTTAGCAATTTTAGTAAGGACGATGAAATGGATGTCATTTGGGCATTAAAAGATGTTTCTTTTGATGTAAAACTAGGCGAATCGATTGCAATTATTGGCAATAACGGGGCAGGGAAAAGTACACTCCTTAAGATATTGTCTAAAATTACAGACCCAACGGCAGGATCTGTAGTAATAAAGGGTAAAATATCAAGCCTTTTGGAGGTAGGTACTGGTTTCCATCCCGACCTTACGGGGCGGGAAAATGTTTACTTAAATGGCACCATCCTCGGAATGAAAAAGACCGAGATTGACAGAAAATTTGATGAGATAGTTGAGTTTTCAGGCGTTTCGAAATTTATTGAAACACAGGTAAAACGATATTCAAGCGGTATGCGCGTAAGGCTGGCTTTTGCCGTGGCCGCTTTTCTGGAACCTGATATTTTGATAATAGATGAAGTATTGGCAGTAGGCGACCTTGATTTTCAAAGGAAATGCATTGGCAAAATGGACGAGGTGGCAAAAAGCGGAAGGACCGTTTTATTTGTAAGCCATAATATGGCAGCTGTACGCAATCTTTGCCAGCGGGGCGTAATGCTTGTAAATGGCATGGTAAATTATGTCGGGGATATAAACGATGCAGTAAACCTGTATGAAAAAAACCTCAATACTAGTGAATTGGTAAACCCAAACCTGTTTCCTTTATTGGCCAGGGGTGATTACGCCATTCAAATGAACAGCTTAAGATCGCGTGTTATCAATAGCTCTGCCGGGGCAAGCCTCTATGTTGAATTTGAACTTGAGGCCAAAGAAAACTTTAGCATACTGGGTGTGTGTTTTTTTATCCGAACAACTGATGGACAGCTTATTACTAAGTTGTTGTTCAAAATGGCGGATTTATATATTAAAGATTTTAATGGAAAAAAATCTTTTGTATTGGTAAGTGAAAACATTAATCATTATCTGGCTGCAGGAGAATATTTTTATTCCGTCCATATAGATATACCCAGGGCTGCCCAGCTTATCAAGGCAGACAATTTGGCAAAGTTCATAGTGCCTGGATATGATGCTTATGGGTTTGGGACCTTTTTTGAATCGTCCAAGCATGGAATAGTGCCAGTGCCGATAAAACTTGATGAAGTATAAAATAATTTTAAAAACATAATTTCGCTGCTAATTAACCTTTATAATATTTAATATGGAAGAAATAATGCAAACGCTTTCACAGGAAGAGCTGGATATGGCACCCTGTATGACTAATGGGATTTCCTATGGTGAAGCTGCACGTAACCTGGCTGAAGTGGCAAAATCTTTGGGCAATGACAGGTGGGCAATCCTCATAAAGGCATGGTGTGTGCCTTTTCTTTTTCATGGAATTGAAAAAATATTTAAAAGCGATAGCGACCCGATCCCGCAATATATAGACCTGCTCAATAGCTTAAACGGCTATCTACAGTCTGTTTCTGAAAGCAAGTTAAAAGATTTTTTCCTTATTGCCCAACATAGCAATGATGTAAAGAGGGACTATAACATACAAGTTGAAGAGATAACGGGTAACCATTATGGAAAACTTTTTTCAGGATTTTCTGACGATTCATATTTTAATGAGGCAAAATATCTCCTTAAAACCAGGCTTGAAAGGAATGGAATTGACGTTAAAAACCTTGGCGATAAATCTTTGCTGGATATGGGATGCGGTGGCGGTCGCTATACTGTAGCCTGGAAATTGCTCGGCGTGAAAGAGGCTGTTGGCCTTGATATTTCCGAAATAGGGCTAGAAAATGCAAGGCAGCGTGTAGCTAAGGCTGGTATTGAAGGAGTAAGGTATATACAGGGAAGTGTTTTAAATGCACCAATTGAAGATAATAGTTTTGATATAGTTTATTCTAACGGTGTATTTCATCATACTACTGATTGGAAAAAAGGCATTGCAGAGCAGGTAAGGATTTTGAAGCCCGGTGGCATGGGGTGGCAGTACCTTATAGAAAACCCGGGAGGTATATTTTGGGATAATATTGAAATCCTTCGTGTGATACTCAAAAATGTAAATCACGACTATGCGCGTGAAGCTTTGGCAGATTTGGGCATTCCGCCTAATAGGATTTTTTATATGTTAGACCATTCAATGGTTCCAATTAATATTCGTTTAACTCCTGAAGAAGTTGAAGAAGAATACAGGAAAAATGGGGCTAAAGATATTATAAGGCTTAAAAGAGGTACTGATTTTGACCATGTGGAAGCCATATACAGAAACGACCCTTATGACCGTGTTAAATTTGGCGTAGGTGAAAACAGGTATATTTTCACTAAATAAGGGTGAATAAGATTGGATTTATTTTTTGGCTCAAATATTTTACAAATTTATATTGTTCAACACTCAAAGGATTCCGTATAAGCCTTGTTTAGGACGTTTACTGAATTTAATAACAATAAAATTTAGTTGTCTGCAATTTATGTTATAGCAAGCAACATTAATATTTAAGAAAATGGTATCAAAAAAGCATATTGTATTAATTATTCCCCGCGGAGAAGCAGTAAAAAACTTTTTGTATTCCGATACCATTAAGGTGCTTAATGTACACGCACGTGTTTCGGTGCTTTCAGTAGTAAAAGACCAGGTTTTTGTAGCTAAATTCGAGAAATATACCGAGAAATATATTCCTATTGATGAAGTTAAAGAAAGCACACACGTCAATAGGCTCAGGAGCATTATTTATGATGCTCATATGCTTTGGTTAAATAGCAAGGGAGGTATTTATCATCACAATATGGGCGCTTTGCGCGCAAAAGCAAGAGGCCGTTTGCTGTTTTTTAGAATAAGGACATTTATATTGTTATTGATGGCAAATAGGCCATCTTTGCAACTGCTCACAAATATAGAAAACCGGCTTACATACAAGCTCAGGCCAGATGATACGTTTCTGGAAATATTTAAAGAATTAAAGCCAGACCTGGTTTTCAATACATCTCATATACATGGCCCTGTAGGGGAATATGCTTCCAAAATGGCAATGAAATTGAGAATTCCCACAGTGGGTTTCCTTTTTTCGTGGGATAATCTTTTTTCGAGGAGCCGCATCAATATAAAATATGACGAATATATAGTCTGGACAAAAAAAATCAAAAAAGACTTGATGTGGATTTATCCATTTATCAATAGCGACAAAATCCACATAACAGGTACACCTCAATTTGATTACCACTTCCGGGATGAATTTATTATCAGCAGAGAAGAACTTGCGAAACAAATCGGGTTTGACCCTCACCGTCCTTATATTTTGTACACCACAGGTATAGCTACTCATGTGCTTGAAGAGTACAGGCATGTGCAAAGTATAATAGACTATTTGAATGAAGCAAACCTCCCCCAAAGACCCCAGTTGGTGGTAAGGACTTATGTAAAAGGCACAAGTCAGGAAATGTATGATATCAGGGATAAAAATTATCCGGATGTTTTCTTTCCAAAAGTGGAATGGGACGAAGTATTATATACATCGGCATACAGCGATCTGAGCGTGTACTCTAGTTTGCTGAGAAATACTGCTTTAGGAATTAATGTGGCCTCCACTGTAATGATTGAATTATTTATGTTTAATAAACCGGCCATAAATATAGCTTACAACCCTGCTGGCAGCAATCTGTCTTATCCCAAACGCTATTCGAGGTTTATCGAGTTTGAACATTTTGCCCCTGTGGCTCAGAGCGGCGGGACAGTTACTGTACATTCACTCGAAGAGCTTAAAAAATCAATTTCTGAGGCACTGCAAGACCCTACCAAGCACCAGCGGGAGCAGGAAGCATTCCTTAAGGAAATGTTTGGGGACACATTAGATGGTAAATCAGGTGAACGGGTAGCCAAAGTACTTTTAAAACTTGCAGGCAGTGAGATATAACACAAGCTGGAACAAAGATTAACAATATGACGGATATGCAATCACAGACTCAGACTTTGTACCAGCAAGGTACAAAAAGCGGCGAAAGGAAAATAATAAGCAGCGGCAAACTTGCATACGTGGCAGGAATATATCAAAGAATAGGCACTAATTTTATTGGCAGGATTTTAATAAACCACAAAGAAATGTGCCGGCCGGGTGGCCATTGGGAGCTGCCAATTCTTGATGTTTCAGATGAGTATTTAAGTCTTTTTAATCATTTTAGCTCTAAACGAACCAATAACAGGCTGAACTACAAAATTGAAGATTTTTGCAGGGTTTTCGGAGAAGGGGTAATGCAACTAATGTATGAAAGAGTTAAAATTAATATTGATGCAAAATACATTGTTCAAAAAAACCCTGGTACGGTGGGCCTTGCAAATTTCAAATTATTTTTTCCGGAGGCTAAGCTTCTAATTTTAATTCGGGATGGAAAGGATGTTATGAATTCTTATCTTTCCGCTTCAAATTTTGCGGGCAAAAAATTTAACCCGAGACGCTATTACACGGCATATATTTTTTGTAAAAGGTTTCGCGATTCGGCATTGCGCATCCTGGATTTTCTAAAAACAAAACCCGAAAACACTCTACTGGTTAAATATGAAGATTTAACAAATGATCTTAATCCTCAATTGTTTAGGATAGCGGAATTTCTTGAAATTGAACCTTATCAGGAATGGATAGATGGATGTATGAAAATAAGCGTAAAAGGTTCTACATTTTACAATAAAGCAAGCGAAGAAGATAAATTTGAAGAAAAAGGAAATAGTACCAATTGGATTGATAATAAGAAAACAGAAAACTTTAAACCTGTAGGCAGGTATAAAAAATTTCTCAACAAATTAGACTTATATATATTTAATAGTGTGGTCGGAAAATGGAATAAAGAACTAGGCTATCTTGAATAATATTAAATATGGATAAACCAGGAATTCTGTTCATTTCTCATGTCTTTCCTTTCCCTGCTACTGTCGGGCAGCGGCAGAGAGTCTATTATATGCTTAGAGGTGCTTCCGTTTATTTTAAAGTTACATTTCTTACTTATTCATCCTTGGGCCAGGAAAAGAAATTTGCAAAGGAGATGAGAGGAGTTTGTGATGAGGTCATCTGGTTGAAAAGTAAATATAAAAAGAATAAAATAAGCTGGCTGTATTTTAAAACAATGGGAATATTATATAGCTATCTTACCGGGTTAAAACCCTCAAATTATTTTGTCGGCAAATTAGACTTTACTGAAAATAAAGTTTCAGAAGCTATTGGTCAGCGGCGTTTCGATTTGGTAATTTATGAATATTTTCATGCATGGGAGTCGATAAGTTACTTTAAAAAACAAAATATACCAGTTATCCTTGATACCCACAATATCCTTTGGCAGTCTTATCTTATACAGTATAAAAGCAACAATCTTTTACCAAATTTTTTAAAAGGATATTATTTTAAAAAATACAAAAATGCTGAAGAAAAAACCTGGTCTTTTTTTGATGAAATAATCGCCATAAACACCTCCGAACAAACATATATAAAATCTAAAGTACCAGAGAGCAAAGATGTGCCGCTGATATACATGGGTATCGATGTTTCTGCATGGCCATATTCATGGCAGCCTGCAACCCCTGTACGACTCGCTTTTTATGGTGGGCTGGGCAGTCCCCACAATGCCAGAAGTGCAATACTTTGTGCCAAAGAAATAATGCCAGAAATATGGAAGGTCTTTCCTGATATAGAGCTATGGCTTATCGGAAGTAACCCTACTGATGATGTAAAAAGTCTTGAAAGCGATAAAATACATATTACGGGGTTTATTAAAGATGTTGCACTAATAATAAATACAATTTCAATTATGTTATGCCCATGGGAAGGTACATACGGCTTTCGGAGCCGTATAATAGAGGTAATGTCGCTTGGCGTTCCGGTAATTGCTTCCAGGGATGCAGTAGATGGAATGGACATGGAGCAAGGTAAAGGTATATTTCTTACAGATTCATCTTCTGAAATGATTGAGCAATGTATTCGTTTATTAATGGATAGCAGCATATTAGCCGAACAAAGTAAGATAGCAAGCAACGAGGTTAGGTCAAAATATAGTTTCGAATCAACGTATTTAGAAGGCTTTCAAAAGATTTATAAGCAAATTGAACAAAAAGCAGGAGTTCATCAATGAATTTAGTCGTTTTTTCTCATAAACTCCTTTGGAAAAGCCCTGCCTCGCCAAGTGGCTATGCTACTGATGGCGGGTTTGCTTTTCATATGCAGGCGATATCGGAATTGTTTGACAATACAACTATTGCAGTTTCAGTTTCTGAAACAGCATTTTCACAGGGAGAAGTTTTTATTGCAGGTAATAAAATAAAAATATATCCACTTGATACACTTGAAGGGCGCAATTTGAAAAGAAAGCTAAATTTTATTCCCTGGTTTGTCAAAAATTACTTCATTATAAGAAAATTAATAAACCAGGCGGATTGTGTCCATACTCCTATTCCTGGTGATATTGGCACAATAGCAATGGTGATTGCCAATAAAAGGAAAAAACCACTTTTTGTAAGACATTGTGGCAATTGGTTTGTTCAAAAGACTTCCACAGAAAGGTTTATTAAAAATTTTATGGTGAAAAATGCCGGAGGAAGGAATGTGATGCTTGCGACAGGCGGCGCCGAGAATCCTCCTTCTGCAATAAACCCGAATATAAAGTGGATATTTTCCAGTTCATTAAGAAAGAATGAAATATTAGCTTTACGAAACCGCTTGAATGTTTTTGATCCTCTATTCCCGCGTTTTATAATAGCTGCCAGGCAGGAAAAAGAAAAAGGTACCGATAAAGCATTGTGTGCACTTGCCATACTTAAAAGCAAAAACTATAATTTTAGTTTTGATGTGGTAGGGACTGGAAACTATCTGCCGACCCTTAAAACACTTGCAAAAGAACTTGGCCTGGAAGATAATGTTGCTTTTCACGGCAAAATATCACACGATGAGGTTATAAGAGTAATGCAAAGCGCTGATATTTTTGTTTATCCAACTACAGCTTCCGAGGGTTTTCCAAAAGTGGTATTTGAGGCAATGGCTTGCGGCCTGCCTGTGATTACTAACCCAGTTTCTGTTTTGCCGCAGCTTATTGGAGAAGGGGGAGGGGTTTTACTTAAAAACGATAGTCCAGAATTTATAGCTGAATCAATTATATCTATTCTCACTGACCAAGAGAAATACATCAATATGCAAAGAAATGCTTTTAAGACTTCTGATTCGTTTTCTCTTGAAAACTGGAGAGATACTATTGGCAGATATTTAGAGGCAGCCTGGGGGGAATTGAGAAATGGTTAATTTCTCAAATATGAAAATATGCTTTCTTGCTGGTACCCTTGGCCAGGGCGGGGCGGAAAGACAATTATTTTACATACTCAACTCCCTGAAAAAAGAAGGCGTGCAGTTAGATTTAATATGCCTGACAGAAGGCGAGGTATATGAGGAAAAAATAAAAGGGCTTGGCGTAAATGTTCATTATGCAGGGGCCTCTTCTTCTCGGTTCAAGAGGTTATTTGCTATTATTGCCCTACTTAGGAAGATAAAACCTGACCTGGTCCAGAGCCAGCATTTTTATACCAATATTTATGTTGCCCTGGCATCTAAATTTACCGGGATTAAAGGAATTGGGGCGTCAAGGAATAATTTAGATTGGGAAATAGAATTAAACGGTAAGGTGTTTGGTAAACTCTCTTTCTGGCTTCCAGAATATTTAATAGCTAACTCAAAGGAAAGCATAGGTATAGCCATTAAATTGGGTAAAAACCCTAAAAAGCTTTTTTATCTGCCTAACGCTGTTGATGCAGAAAGGTTTAAACCTTTAAATCAGCGAGATGTAAATGAAGTGGCCCAAATAGTAAATGTTGGACGGAATGTAGGTTTTAAAAGACAATGGTTGTTTATAAACCTAATGGAGATACTAATCAAAAATGATAAAATAAAGGTGCAGGGACATATTTATGGCGACGGGCCTGAAAATAAAAAACTCAAAGAACTTGCATTTGAAAAGGGGCTTTCTTCTCAAGATATTGTTTTTCATGGAGATACGAATAAGCCTGAGGTTTTTTTGCAAAAAAGCGATATATTCGTGCTAACCTCAGAATATGAAGGTACACCGAATGTAGTACTTGAAGCAATGGCTTGTGGATTGCCGGTAATTTGCACAGCAGTAGGAAACCTTCCTAATTTTATCAAAAGTGATGAGAATGGTTTTTTGATCAACGAGAAAAATATTGAAGAAGATTTATATACTAAAGTGCTGTGTTTAGTCGAAGATAAAAATAAAAGAGAGAAGATGGGGAACAATGCACGGGAAACTGCTTTAAGAGAATTTTCATTTGTTGTGCTTGGCCGACAACTTAAAAATATATATAGCAAAATTGTTGTAAATGTCTAATATGTAATATTTTAATTTTATATGGATTTAAGAAACAAGATAATAGCAATAGGCCTGCATATAATCATGGGGTTAGTAAGTATTTACTCGCCAATTATATGCACGATATGGTTTTATTCTTTTTTTCTTTATTCGGTTTTTAAGATTTTATCCAAAGGCAATGAAGATAGTTTTGCTAATTATGCTGTTTGCTATCTTCTTGGCCTTGAAATTATTTTGCGAATGGATAAGGTTGCTTTTGTGTTTTATGAGTCGGGGAAATACGGTTGTGCTTTTTTAATGTTATTGGCTTTGATGGTTGAGAAAAGAAAAAGACAATTACCAATGTTTGCGGTTTTTTATATGGTTTTGTTGTTGCCGTCAATTATAGGAGGGGGCTCCTATGGCTCATCAGATATATTTTCAAACATTTCCTTTAATTTGTCTGGGCCTTTTGTTTTATTTGTATCATGGATGTATTTCTTTAAAAGAAAAATAGATAAACAAGTATTTGAAAGAATGATCTATAATTGCATACTTCCCCTTATTTCAGGTTGCTTTGTTGTTGTGGCAAAGCTGCCAGAATTAAATAAAGAGGCATTTAGCACCGATTCAAACAAGTTGCTCAGTGGCGGTTTTGGCCCAAATCAGGTAGCTGTAGTTTTCGGTTTTGGCTTTGCAATAATGTTTTTAGCATGGTTGGTAAAAGCTAAAATAACAATTAGCCATACGTTTGATATAATTTTGGGGATGTTTTTTTTGAGTTTTGCGGTATTTACTTTTTCCCGCGGGGGGGTGGTATCTGGTATTGCTTCTGTTATTGGTGGGATGATAGTAATGGCAGGCAGTGGGAGGAACATCAAAGAGCTAAAGCAAGTGATAAACCTGCTTTTAGTTCTTGTTTTATTAGGAACAATTACCTGGGTTTATTTAAATGGTTTTACTAATGGTTTTTTGGCGCAACGTTATGAAAAGGCAATTAACCATGATCAGGATGATCCAAATGCGCAAATAATTAATACTACTGGTCGTTATGAAATTGCAAACGAAGATGTAGAAATATTTGAGAAGAATCCAATTTTCGGGGTTGGACCAGGAAATGCAACAGCTATACGTACTGGAGATTTAGGTAAAAATTGGGTAGCTCATACAGAATTTACCAGGCTTTTAGCCGAACATGGCAGTTTTGGAATTATTTGTATTTTTCTCCTTTTATCTTCACCTTTAATAGCATTCAGAAAGCAATCTCATGAAGGCAAAATAATAATGACAGTAATGATCATATTGTCATTAAGTATTATGCTTCACGTTGCAATGAGGCTTGCGGTTGTGGGCGTTATATATGGGTTAGCATTTGCAGACTATGATTTTAAAAGTCTTAATCCGTTAATGCGAACAGAAGATGCCTAGGCACCATTTTTTTAGTCCTTTTTCTTATGCGCAATGGCAATAAGATGTGCAGTGCCATTTGCCATTTGTTTTACTTCCGGCAGAATAGATTCTCTATAATTTTTATAATTTGCGAGCATCGCTTTTAGCGTACGTAACCGGTGGCCTGATGAAATTGAAACTTTTATTCCTTTTCTTCTATGATCGCTGGCAACAACAGCATATTCTACAATGACCTCATCAAAAACACCTGATAAAAGCGATTGAAGTTCTTGTTTTTTATAATGCCGTTTATGATCTACATTTGTTGGTGTTGGTTTCCAATCACCATTTGGAGTGGTCATATAAAAGTATCCTCCAGGTTTCAGAACCCGATAAACTTCATTTGCAAATTTTTGATCCTCTTCTACATGTTCCAGTACTTCAACAGCACTACATATATCGAAACTATTATCAGGTAAATTGGAATGGGTCATGTCGTCATATATAATAGTTTCTATATTCGACCTTCTTTTCTTTATTTGATCTATTATTTCTGTATTAATACCCAGGCTCAATGATTCCTGCACTTCTGAAAGTCTTGGAATATCTGAAATTTTGACTTTGCCAGGAACGCCAATAGTAATATGAGATTTACGACCGCCAACATCAAGTATTAGGGGCTTGCTATCAAATTTTTCAACTGAGAGGCGTTTGATATCCTCGTGGGCTATACGGTGCAGGCTTAAGAAAAAAGGCCTCATTGCTGAATATAAAATCTCAAATAATGTCATACAGATATTTGCTATGTTTAATAATATAACTTTGTACGAAATTAGGACTAATTGGCCAAAGAACGAGAAGGACACTAAATAATTTGTAGTTATATTGAATATTAATGCCATCCTTATTGCTTATAAATATAAAATAAATTATTGTTTATGAGGCCTTTAAATATTAATGGCGCTTATCGCCTATGCATTATAGGGCCGTTGTTCGGTAAAAAGAAAGGCCAGATTACCTCGTAGAGCCTTATCCTTTCTGAGTTATTCCATAAAGAAGGATTTAAAGTTACTTCAGCATCTGATATACAGAATGTATATTTACGTTTAATGGATATTGTGTGGACGATATTATCGCGCATGAGGAGGTACGACATTGTAATGCTTGATATATATAGCGGCAGGAGTATGATCGTGCAATATGCAGTGGCAATAATGGCAAAATTGACCGGGAAAAAACTGATTATGTTTTTGCATGGGGGTAACTTGCCTGTTTATTCAAAAGAACATCCAAATACCGTAAACAGGCTTTTCAAAATGGCAGATTTTATAGGAGCGCCATCAGAATACCTTGCAGGCTTCGCGCGCAATTTGGGATTCAAGGTTTCGGTGATACCAAATGTTATCGAAATGTCTGATTATAATTATATCCAAAGGGAAAAGGTTGGCCCAAAACTCTTCTGGATGCGTAATTTTCATCCGATATGGAACCCATTAATGGCTATAAGGGTAGTCGATATTTTGAAAAAGGATTATCCGGATATTAAACTTGTAATGGGTGGCCCGGATAAGGGATTTCGGGCTGAATGCGAAAATCTGGCCAAAAAACTGAACTTAGAAAATAATATTAGTTTCCCGGGATTTCTTGACAAGGAGAATAAAAGGCAATGTTTTGATAAGGCGGATATATATTTAAATACTAACAAAATAGATAATACACCCTTGGCTTTAATAGAGGCCTCTGCAAGCGGTTTACCCATTGTGTCTACCAACGTGGGGGGGGTTCCATTTCTATTTAGCGATGGGCAGAATGCGTTGCTTGTAGAAAGTGATAATGCACAACAAATGGCTGAAGCAGTAAAAAGATTAATAGAGAACCCCGGGCTTGCACAGAAACTTTCGGAAAGTGGAAGAAATTTCGCACTCACTTATTCCTGGGATAATGTGCGGGAGCAATGGAAAGCGGTTTTTGATAAATTACTTATATTAAAACATTAATTACTTTTTAAATGTCAGTTTATAATAAAATACTAGAAAAAACAATTCTGCCTGCAGGCGATTTCGCCCTCGGCACAGAATACATCAAGCACCTGAAATACTGGAGAGAACTACAGTATAAAAATGCCGGTGAACTGGCTTCTCTGCAAAGGGATAATCTAAAGAAGTTGCTTGAGTACGCTACTAAAAACATACCTTATTTCCGTGGTCTTAATATCCGCAAAGAAGATGATCCATATTTATGGTTAAAAAGTTTTCCGCAATTGACCAAACGGCTTATAAAGGACAATATTGATGGAATGGTGCTTGGGGACAGGGACAAATTGCATGTAGAAAAGAGTAGTGGCTCTTCAGGTTTTCAGGGTACTGTGTACATGACAAAAGTGGAAGCAAGCTATACACAGGCTATTCAGAGCCTATGGTGGGAATGGGCTGGATATAAATTCGGGAATAGCCTGATCCAAACCGGTATATCACCAAACAGGGGTTTTATAAAAAGGATAAAGGATATTCTCCTGAGGACGGATTATGTTCCGGCTTTTAATATCCCGGAAGAGTTTGTTGTAAAAAAGCTCAGGGAAATGGAAAGGAAACCTAAAGACCATTTTGGAGGATATGCTTCCTCACTGTATGTTTTTGCAAAAACTGCAAAAGAACATAATATTTCAGGTGTCAGTTTTAAATCAGTTTTTAGTTGGGGAGATAAAATGTTCCCACATTTCAGAAAACTTATCGAAGAGCAGTTCAATACCAAAGTTTTTGATAGTTATGGATGTACGGAGGGGCTTATGATGGCAGCCCAAAATGATTTTGAAGAATATTATATTATGACCCCTCATATCCATTTAGAGATACTTGACAAAGAAGGAAATGAAGTACCAGATGGGGAACTTGGCTATGTAGTCATCACAAGACTGGATTGCTATACCATGCCTTTAATTCGTTACTATCTTGGCGACCTGGCTGTAAAGAGTGCCCAAAAACCCGGAAAGGCAGGTAAATTAGGGTTTCCAACCCTGACAAAAATAATTGGCAGGGATACCGATATTATTAAAACGGCGTCAGGGAAGTATATGGTAGTGCATTCTTTCACAGGTATTTTTGAGCATATTCCTGAAATAAAGCAATTTCGGGTAATACAAAGGGTACATGAGGAAATAGAAATTGAAATTATACCGGATAATGGTTATAATGATTCCCACATGGATATGATCCGGGAAAAGATACATGGATACTTAAAAGAAAAATTCCCTGTTATAATCCGTATTGTAGATTTTATTCCTGATACAGCCTCAGGCAAGCCACAGATAATACAATCATTTTTAACAGAATAAGGAAAAAACCATCTGGTTTTTTTTTCTTATTCTTGTATTAGTTCAATTAGGTGTGTCTCAGGAGAAAACAGGAATGCGCATTTTTTCATTTGAAAGGCCTCGGAATAAAACGTATTAAGGAGTTTAAAGTGTTTATCTTCAAGGTCATTTATGGTTTTGTCTATATCACCCACTAAATAACCAATATGGTAATAGCTAAAGCCCTTTTGTTTTAACCTGTGTACAACAGAGTCTTCATCTTTTGGTTCCACCAGTTCTATAAATTCATTGTTGCCCATTTGCACAAAACATACATATACACCCTGAGAAGCGATATATATTTTGTCGGATATGTTTTTGATTGCGAATAAGTTTTTATAGATACCTATAGATTCATCAATACTTTCTACAAGGCAACCTACATGGTGAAATTTGAGCATAAAAACCGGTTTTTAAAGTTCAAAGTTAAGGACATTTTTTCCATATAGAATTAAATGAGCAGGTTATCATTTCTCAAATGGAGGCTCAAAACAATTATACAATTAAAATAAATCCTTAATAATGAGTTAGGATTAACATTAGCCAGGTTTGGAATATTATGCTTGAAAGTATAAGTATGTAATATGGGTTTAAATTTTATTTTCTTAAATTAATTGGGCAATATTCAAAAATTCCAGTTTTGTCTCATTATTTTTGCGGGCAACTAACATGAGTTATTCAAACAGTACACTTAAACGAACCGTTGATTTAACGTTAAGCCTCATCATTTCCGTTATAGTATTTCCGTTTATTTTAATCTCTATTATTGCAATAAGGGTTGAATCCCCCGGGCCGGCTTTCTTTCTGCAAGACCGGTCTGGCAGGGGCAATAAAATATTCAGGATATTCAAGTTAAGAACAATGGTGAAAAATGCCAGCAAAATTGGTCCTGTACTTACTCAGCAATCGGACCCGCGAATTACTAAAGTTGGCCGGTTTTTGCGAAGGACAAGTATTGACGAACTACCCCAGATTTTTAACGTGCTAAAAGGTGAAATGAGCCTCGTGGGGCCGAGACCGGAAGTGCCGGTAATAGTTGAAACATATAGCGAAGAGTTCATGAAAGTTCTTAACTATAAACCTGGAATAACAGGCATCTCTCAAATATCTGGAAGGGGGGCACTTGAGGTGGAAGAAAAAATCCCAATGGATATTAAATATCAGGAAAAAGCTACTTTTTGGTCAGACCTGGTCATTATGTTTAAAACCCCATGGGTGGTTATTAGCAATAAGGGCAATGTAATGTGATCTTTTGTACAAAAAGGAAAAGTTCTAAGATAAACTTCAAATATGAAAACACGAATAGTGCAGGATAATGCAGATGGAAATGACTTCGTTAAAAAGAATAACAGTCTGAAATATTAAAGGAAACAGGTATTTATGTTATTCAATTCTATACATTTTTTAATTTTTTTCCCCATTGTTTATCTGCTTTACTGGACAGTTACAGGTAAAAGCCTGAAAGGGCAAAATTTACTTGTGTTACTAGCCAGTTATTATTTCTATGGGTCCTGGGACTGGCGTTTCCTTTCACTGTTAATAATAATTACAGTACTTAATTTTTATGCAGGTTTAAAAATATCTCAAACCGCATCTGAAAAGATTAAAAAACGAATATTAACGCTGAGTATTGTATTCAATCTTACCTGCCTTGGTTTTTTTAAATATTTCAATTTTTTTATTGATTCATGGGTTTCCTTATGGCATATATTTGGTTACCAGATGCCTGTAACCACTCTTGAAATAGTTTTACCGATAGGTATCTCCTTCTATACTTTTCACACTATGTCTTACACTATAGATGTTTATCGTGGCGTAGTGCCTGCTACAAAAAAGCTTGTCGATTTTTCATGTTTTGTGGCGTTTTTCCCTCAATTGGTAGCCGGCCCAATATCCAGGGCTCGTGATGTGCTGCCACAGTTCAGTGTACAGAGGGTTTTTGATTATAACAATGCAATAAATGGCCTTACACTTATATTCTGGGGACTATTTAAAAAAGTAGTCGTTGCAGATAATATTGGCCTGTATGTATCCCACATGTTTAATACGCCACATATTTATTCATCTTCCAATGTCATCATAGCCATTTTTCTTTATGCATTTCAGATATACGGCGATTTTTCAGGATATTCTGACATTGCTATCGGTGCATCCCTGATGATGGGTATCAGGCTGACGCAAAACTTCAGGCAACCATTTTTTTCCAAATCGCTGGCTGAATTCTGGCAAAGATGGAATATATCCCTTTCTACATGGTTTTATGATTACTTATTTAATTCCATAGTAATAGCAAAGCGCCATTGGGGTAAAATGGCCATTGT
>Ga0206827_1011_pt1 | contig 59652 bp, 51 predicted proteins | sample Alteio_BWOrgCont_77_FD_152852 | JGI IMG/M metagenome (GOLD analysis project Ga0206827, IMG submission 152852) | Enriched cells from forest soil in Barre Woods Harvard Forest LTER site, Petersham, Massachusetts, United States -... | ecosystem: Environmental > Terrestrial > Soil > Temperate forest >...
TAAAGCCCTTCGCGGTCAAACGAGGAATAAGATTCTGTCCGACCAGTCCCGCAGCTCCAGTGATGACGATCTTTCCGCCTTTTACCGCTGCCATAATCTCCCAGTTTCAAGGATGAAGGCGAATCTGTTGCTCTGCACCAACCCCCAGCAAACAGGCACCATCGATGCCTATTTCAACAGCTTCCTAGAGGCCACTCATGAGAATTTTCCCGGCTCTATGAAAGCAGCCGGGTGATCGGTTCAGGTGAATCGACGTGCTCTGGCACTCTGGTTATGGGGCAGGTATTCGCTGCCAAATGGACATCCTGCCGAAGGTATGAGTGTATTGATAAGTTTTGTGAAGGTATTCATCCAGAAGCGTGACTCCGCTGCTTCGCGAACTGTCATTTGGCTCATACGTCCGATCGAACTCGGAGTCCAGTACAACATAAGGCGGAGTATTGACCTCGAGCTCCTGGACAATTTGAGCCTGAATGTCATACCTGTTTTGCAGGTCGGGATCGAAGTGAGACCATCTGGTCGCTGGCAAACGATGGCTCGCAAAATAGATAAGGTTGTCATTTGCGAATATCTTGTCATGGTGGGTTACCCCAACGAATATTTTTTGATCCGGCCTAGTATGGCTATCGATAAATTCAACGGTCTGAATGCGGTCATCCTCAGGTAAAAAGCAGAGGCCGCGGGTAGCGGAATTTGTGGTTTTGCACCATGTTGTCGTTATGGCCCGCGTGGTTCGCCGAGCGGCAGACCAGATGCTTTCCGGCAGAGAGGAATGCTGCACGTACAGATCCCTTATCTCTCGCAGAGAGCACCATGCTGGTGATAAAAGAGACAGCCACACCACAAACATAATAGAAATTCGGACAGGACGACGGAAGGTAAATCTCTGCTGAAAAAGCGCGGCAGCGAGAAGTAACGATGGAATAATAGCAAGATACATGTGGACAATTGCGACCCGTACGAAGCCCTTGAAGTACATAACAAATGTGAGCAAGCCGAACGCAACCAGAAAGCCGTACCGCTGTTGCTCTTCGGATTTGCTCTGAGCCGACCCTTCGTGGCCCCGCATCCTCAAGAGACCTGCCACCACGGCATAGAGCGAAATGCCGACAAGGGCGATGGGCAAATAAACGGCGAAGTTATCAAAGCCCTTCAGAGTGACAGCGGGAAACGGAAGATTGCGGGCGCGGTGGTAATACTTACTCGGAAAAAGAACGACGTCGTGGATGAGGGGATGAAGAGGCGCAACCGACAGATAGTAGAGCGCAGGCGGCAGTGTCACGAGAGCGAATCCGGGCAGGTAGGGCGAGAAGCCAGACACGAAGGTGCGCCATCTGTTGTCCTTGCGACGCATGTATATACCAATCGCAATAACACAGACGTGGATGCCAATCAGCGCTATCCCAGTATCATATCGAAACAAAGCAGCCATCCCGGCAAGAACGCCGGCCCCAAATATGCGGCGCCTTGAAAGAGTGCGTGTAAAGACCGGAATAATCAAAGCCGTGCTGATTAGATTGAATAAAGATACCGGTATTACCGCACTGGCAGCACTCGCGGAATACAGGCCGAAGAGCCAGGCGAGGGTGACAAGGGATGTGCAGACAGCGACTGATCTCCGAAAATATAATGACGCGACCGTGTAAACAGACGCCACCAGGAGCGCCCTGAAAAACAGGTCAAGGAGCCGCTCGACCAGAATGGATTCTCCAAATAGCCTGTAGAGTCCCGCGAGAATATAGAACTGGGCCGGACCATAGATGGCGTAGAAATCACGATGAGGAAGCTGCCCTGCAGCTACACGCATCGACGCCGTTAGTACGATTCCCTCGTCATAGATATTGGGACGCAGGGTCATTCCAAAAAACAGCATGAGATAAGCCAACAAAAAAACGAAGGTGGAATTTATGAGAGTTCCGCGTAAGCTTTTTCCTTGTTTTTCGGTGAAATTCTTGTGGTCCTGGAGGCTTACGATTTTTATGCTCAACCTATTGCTCCGCAGGGCAGTGATCGTGGATAAGTGTTTGGTTTCACTCGATTGTAGCAAAGTCGTTTTCTCTTCTGCCATCAGCTAACCTTGTAAATAATTGATAGCGATGGCTTTGACATGAAGAATCATCGGGTCGAGTTTTCTTTTCAGACGACCGCACCGAGCCACTGTCACACAGGTATGTGTCCCGGCTGGTTGCTCACACCATGGAGAGCAGGGATGACGAAGTGATTGTGCGGATCATACGGCGAGAGAGGTGACGGCGCGTGAGAGGAGACGCTATGAGAGCGGTCAGGAATAAAGAGCCGAAGATGGTAGTTTATCGGCGCGAGCCGGGGAGTCCGCTGACGCCGAAGCAGAGAGCGAATCTCGAAGAACTGGCGCGGCGGCCGAAGCATGAGATCGATACGTCGGATCTTCCGGAGTGGACGGACGAGACGTGGAAGCGGACAGTGCGGGGGAAGTTCTATCGTCCGGTGAAGAAGGCGGTGAGTCTACGTCTGGATGCGGATGTTATCGCGTGGCTGAAGAGGGATGGGAAGGGATATCAGACGCGGGCGAACCGGGTGCTTCGAGAGAAGATGTTGAAGGAGATGGCTGGGTGGGTTCGCAGCGGTAACAACGGAAGGTGATGAAGTGGTCGTAGCCTTCTCTCTGGAATCGTTTGACCACCCCACGAACGAAGTCCGTGGAGACCCCGGTTTGAGGCCTGACGGTATGAGTGAGTTTAGAGTATCGGGATTTTCGCCGCGAAAATGGCCCACCTTAGCGACGATAAGACTGTCGCGAAGATGGGGCACCCGGATTTGTTGTGGGTCAGACCTGGGCCACCCGCCCGAACAAGTAAAGTTAAGCGCAGACTCTCGGATAAGAACTGAACATTAATTAAATGACAATCGCGAACCCAGTCAGACAGATTTCATCATTTAGGGGAGATAGTTTTCCGATGACCGATATTACGAACGTTAGTTTCAGGACGGGGATGGTACTAGTTGCGCTCGGGATGATGCTTGTCACAGTTAGCTGTTCTACGGCACAGTTAGGCGCGGGAATGATAGGTAGGGTTGGGAAATATGATTATTCCCCCTCGGTAATACAGTCCGGAAATGTGAGGCAGTTTTGGTGGTGCGGATTGGCTGTCAACCCAACGCGATCTTCACAAGAGACGGATGCCATTCTATACGAATCGGTTAATCTGACCACAGGCGAAACCGTCGGGCCGCTGACGGTCCTAGCCGAGACTAGAGGTGCGTGGGATTCGGTGTATCTGTGTAATCCCAAGGTGATCGGCGGTTCCTTCGACAATCCTTTAGGCGACGGCCAATCCTTCCAATATGCCATGTACTATGTAGCCACTTCCGATGGGAACACGAATAACATCGGGGTAGCTTTTTCCCAGGATGGCATCAATTGGAAAAAGTATCCCCAGCCCGTCATCCGGACCTCGTCCCAGACTGGTTACGGCGTTGGCCAGCCAGCTGTATACAATAGTGATCATAAGGCTGCCATCTCGATGTTCTATGAGGACTGGAACCCTATTGTCCACCACGTTGCCGCCACTTCAAATGACGGGGTGCACTTTACTGTGCATGGCACGCTGACAACTAACGGATTAAATCGAGATAATCCGGAGCCAACCTGGGGGGATATGGCGCTCGATCCGACGAGCGGTTATTGGTATGCCGTTTACAATTCGCCGATCCGCGACCCGACAACGACTGGAGGGGTGGCGGAGCTAGGCAGTTATGGCGTGACACTTTATAAAATTCCGAATGATTCTCTACTGACAGGAAGTACACCCTGGCAGGAACTCCACACGATTGATACCAACATGACTGGCTATGAATCGAACCACCTTGCTGCTTTCGTGCGAGACCCCAATGGGAATATCAATATCGGAGCGTATCCGACGCTCGATATATACATCACTGTGACGAATCCGCAGCCTTCGTGGGATGCGTCTCCGGCTAATGTTGCGAAGGGGGCGAGACCTGACAGCTGGGATATCGCTCCAGTACAGTGGGCGCCAGGAAATCCATTGATGGAGTTGCGGAGGTATTACAACGGCACTTCACATGTGGTGACGACGGGGTGGGTCAGTGCTTCTGGCGGCTTTACGTTGGAGTCGAGTCTGGGACACATTTACGAGGGTCCGCAACAGGGAGCAACGGTACCGTTCTATGCTTGTAAGAACGGATCGAAGGACTACTTTGTGTCGCTAGATAAAGCTTGTGAGGGCCAGCGGATTCTCGGCAAGAATGGGTATGGCTACGCACAGCCGGATAAGAGTTTGAATCTAGTCGCGATTTACCGGTGCAGTACCAAGCAAGATCACTTCGTCAGCCTGGATTCGAAGTGCGAAGGTGCGACGACAGAGGAGCTTCTCGGCTACGTGCTGCCTTAGGAGCAAGCCGGGATGGAAGGTCACTATCAGCAAGTGAAAACCGTAGGGGACTGTAAGTCTCCGAAGCTCGCGATATTCGTTCCCAGAGCAGAGGCTCGCACCCCATTCGCATGATGCAGTGACGACTCGCTACGGCACACCGAAGGTCGCGCAGATCGTGACGTCAGACCTTCCCTGATACCTCTCTGGACCAATCGACGCGCCCAATCGTACCCGTCTTCGGGAGAGATTTCGACTTCAAGAAAGTCGCCGCCTGAGGCGAGGACCTCAATGCCGATGACGCGAACATGCGATGGTTCACAGCGTCGATCACAACTAGGAAATCCGCCGGGGAAAAGTTGGCTGATTCCATGCTTGCGGCAGACTTCCACCACCGTCTCGTCCGATTCAGCTTCCCGCAATACTCGCAGAATCTCCTCTTCGCTGTGTCCACGCTTTGCCATCTCTCGGCTCGCCTCCTGTCTTCTGAGAACCACCACAGGCGCCAACTCTCTACTCCGCGTTGGCTTAGTTTTTCGGTTTTGCCTCACGAATTCAGACACGGTGTCGGCACTATGGGATTCTCAGAAGTCTCTAATTTGCAATCTCATTCTTTGGCTATCTGTTCGCACATAGCGACATGCCCACTTCAGCGGGCACGGAGATTTGTGTGTGCAACATACCGCTTCTCGTCTCATGTCTGCTTTTTTTTCAGGTGCAGTATCTAGGAACGCCGGCAAAGCCTGGACAGTTTATGTCGATGTCGGATATGCCTTCGCCAACAAACAATACCTCGGCTTCTCGTCTTCCGGACGCGCCGACACCAGCGAGCGCCGTGCCTAGCTCAGCCCCAATGGTGCAGAGCACGGTCCAGGTGAATGCCCGAGAGCAGGTGGATTTCACGCGACGCAATGCTCCGCAACCATTTCATGCCACGGCAGCCAAGATTTTGTCTTCGGCAGGAACCTTTGGGGATATGTCACGTTATCTGCAGGTGTTTCCAGGGGTTGTATTCGCCAACGATGTGAGCGATGGCATCCTGGTGCGTGGAGGAAATCCGCTGGAAAATCTATTCTTGGTAGACGGTATCGAAGTACCGAATATCAACCACATCACCGGCGAAGCCACGACAGGCGGACTGGTCTCGATGATAGACCCTGCTGCTTTGGAGAACGTGGATTTGCGTACAGGTGGCTACGACGCCAGTTATGAAGAACGGCTTTCCTCCGTCGTTGAGATACGCACCCGGGAGATCCAGCGCCACGCTTCACACACAAAGGGGGAGGCGGGCTTCATTGGAGCGGGGGGGCTTACAGAAAGGCCGCTCGGCGATGGCGGTTCGTTAATTCTGTCGGCACACCGAAGTATACTGAATCTGTTCACGAACAATATCGGCATCAATGGAGTTCCGATTTACTCCAATGCCTTGGCGCGGGCGCGTTGGAAGCCGGGCCCGGCCGACGAGATCACGATTTTGGGCCTCGGTGGCCTGGATTCCATAGATATTACGCCGGCGGCCATCGATCCAAGGGAAACCAGTACGATTCAGGTTCAGTACGGAGGTTCCCGGGTGACCGGTGGAGTGCGCTGGCAGCACATTTTTTCTCCGAGTAGCTTCGGCGTGCTAACCGTGAGCGACACCGAACAGCAGGAACGCGTGAACGAGCAGGATCAGTTCTTCAATGGCACGCCAGCCAACCAGCGCTCATTGCAGTCCGATGTGCTTACACCGGTTTATTTCGAGCGAACCCACGACGGCATGAGCGTTCTGCGCTACGACGGCTTCTTGTCCCTAGGATCGAAGCTGACAATGATTTCCGGCGCGGCGCTCCATGAGTTCCGAATTAATTACGACATTGCGCAGCCAGTGGGGGAGCAGTCGGTTTTGAGTACCGATCCGGCGCTCGAGGATGCGGACTCGTTCGCACCGGACTTCTCCACCAGCGAAGAGGGGGCCGTACGCCGAGGCGACGTGGAAGATTGGTGATCGCTGGAGTATCAGCGGCGGCGCACGCGCTCAGATCTTCGGGTTTGGGGGATATACCTCCGTGACTCCGCGGGCGAGTTCGACTTTGCGGCTTGCGACTCATACGGGCGTCCACGCCAGCTTTGGCGAATACTCGCAGATGCCGCCGTTTGTATACCTCACTGCATGGCCGCAAAATTACGCATTGCGGCCCATCCGCGCGCGGCATATTGTTGCGGGCATCGATCTCTATGAGGGAGCCCACGGCAGGGTCGGACTGGAGGCGTACCAGAAAACGTATCGGGACTATCCGGTTTCGACGGAATATCCGACGCTTTCTCTGGCGAATCTGGTCGATACGCTGGGCCAGCAGTTTCTCTGGCTTCCGATGACGAGCCAGGGGACGGGCCTTACGCGAGGCGTGGAGTTGTTTGGTGAGACGCACATGGGGGAACGCCTTTTCGCCCAGGCCAATATCGCGTATGCGCGCGCCCAATATGCCGCGCTGGATGGCATTCTGAGGCCCGGCAACTTTGATTTCCCCGTCGTTATGAATTTCGCAGGGACCTATAACACTGGCCGGCACTTCGAGGGCAGCTGGCGTTACGAATACTCAACTGGCCGTCCGTACACGCCGTATCTGCTGCAGGTTTCAGCGGCGCAAAACCGTCCCGTCTACGATCTCTCGAAGGTCAATGCGGTGCGCGGACCGTTTTATTCCCGCCTGGATTTTCAGATCGACCGCAGTTTCTCTATCGGCTCCGGGCGGCTGATCACTTATGCCGGCCTGGAAAACGCCTTCGACCGGGACAACCTGTTGGGATATTTCTGGACGCCGCGCATGGAATATGTCAATAAGAAGAATCCCTGCAAGAACGATCCTACGGTGTGTCTGAGCACGCAGTACCAGTTGCAAAGATTTCCGAACTTCGGTGTGCGGTACGTGTTCTGATTCCTTGGCTGTTTGGGCAAGATGTCAGGCTTTGACGATGGCCACTTTGCGGTGGTATCGGTATCCTCCCCCTCCCCCTCCCCGCTCGGGTGCCGGTTTATTTGTTTTCAATAGCTTAGAGGGGGATCATCCCCTGCTATGCCGCTGATTCCGCTTGGGTTAGACTGGTTTTAGTGTTTTCAATGATTTAGCGGTAGGTCCTCGTCTTCTCTGGGTGTGTTTACGTGGTTATGGGGTATCGAGTCCTGCCCCGTGAGTGCATTGCCTCCGTGGGGCCGCCCCCCGGATTTTTTACTAAATTCGTCTTTCTACAGGCGGCTAGCTGCATCGGCTGCGGAAATGTGCGCTGGGAAAAGAAAAGCCCGCCGGTCAGGCGGGCTTTTTCTCTATCTCTAGTTTAACAATTTTGGTGGTAATGGTACGCCAAAGTTCTTCCAGTTTTTTCTGTTTGGAATGTGTGGGTTAGAAGATTTCTTCGGGGTTAGGGGCTTGACACGATCTTCCCGCTCGGTAAGCGGATCCCATGTCTCCAAATCGAGACATGGGATCCGCATCGGCATTGGGCTAGCGATCCATCGATAGCTTGTAGGTTGTGTCAATCACAAAATCGCCAGTCGATGAGTTCTGAGTTTCTCCCTCGATATGAAGGGTGTGGTGGGCCAGGCGACAGGATCAGCATTAGATAGTATCCAAACGACCCCGACTGGCCGAATGCGCCAGTCGAGAGACCCAGGACGTTCGGCGGCGGTGGAACCACGATATCGAAATCGGGCGATTGAGCTGCGTACTTCGTCAGATTCCCTACGCTATGGCCATCGATAGTTGCCCGTAATTCGACAACCCCGCTGGTATCTCTCAGCGCGCATTTGCGCCGGGCTTCTGGTGTATCACCGAAGAACGGGTCCGATTCGAGACTTGAGCATTCGTTGTTGATGATCGGGAAGAACAGCACCTTTCCGGCCGGGACATGACATGCTATGGTGACGGGGCCGGGACTGAACCCCACAAGGAACCATACCGGACCCAATTGCCCAACGCTGCAGTCTGGGTTGGTTTCGTTCGGCCAGTTAAAGGGACCCTGATCGACCGGTAGCATAAATTGCCATTGCCAAAAGCGCGCACTCCACTCGCCGAAAGTCATGCCGAACGGCGTTGTGTTCGGGGGAACGACGATACCGAAAGAACCATCGTCAGGTCGTGCCGCTGTCGGAAGTGTAAGCAACAGCGCGAGCGTGAATAGCGCCCTGATCATCGAGTACTGTCTGCTCCGGTCGATTCTCGAAAACTGTCTGGTTTCCATCGTGGATACTCCTTTCGCTTTGGAACGTAGTGTCTGATTTCGTGCCCAAACGGCGCGGTCTATTGCGATTTGCAGGAGGAAGGAGCCGCGATATCCCGGAGAAGAGCTGAATTGGGTATCGTCGTCAGGGCTACGCGTTGGCATTCCCGGCGTATACCGCCAAGGACCACACATGATAATCCTTCTTAGATAAGGATTCCGACGGGATGATTAAGCCCCGCGATGCGACAGGAGACTACCTCAAACGGAAATAGGAATTGGGTGAAAAGGAGTCAACCGGAGAGCGATCTCAACATGATTCTTGCTTCCAGGTGTTGCCTGCCAATTCTACGTTTGCTACCACCCTCATCGGAAAAAGCACAACAGGTGTTAGCCGGCAAAGTGGTGTGAACGCCCACTTGCCGACTTCAAACGAATTTTCATTTCTCCTAGCGGTCGGCAATTGTGCTCCCGTCCAGCTTGAGAAAGCAAGTATTTTTTCTCACTTTCTTCTGGTCTTTGATGGATTCGCAATGGTTCAATACGGGCCTTGCTTGCGCAAGGCTTCGCAACGAACAACGTTCGTGCGGGTCCTTCGGCTGCGCGCCTGCGGCGCTTCGCTCAGGATGACATCACTGGGGAGTGAAGCTGGCACTTGTGCCGCTCGGACATCTCTCAAGATCATTCGACTTCCCCTTCACTCCGTTCAGGATGACGGCATTTTGTAGAGAGAAATGGAAAAGCCCCAGTTTTTGCTGGGGCTTTTTTATTTGCCTCTACGGCGAGTCCCGCCCGCTGCGCAGGCGAGGTTTTGTTTCGCGCTAGACCGTGACGGTTTGCTCGACGCTTACGTTGACTGGGGTGAGCCAGCCGAAGCGGTCGGGTTTCAGGCCGTTGGCTATGCCGAAGAACTCGTCGGCGAGTTGCTTTGTGATGGGGCCGGGGTTGCCGTCGGCTACCGGGATGCGGTCCACGGAGCGGATGGGAGTGACTTCGGCGGCGGTCCCGGTGAAGAAGACTTCATCGGCGATGTAGAGGAGTTCCCGCGGCAGGGCCTGCTCGACTACGGTCATGCCGAGGTGGCGGGCCAGCGTGAGCACCGAGTCGCGGGTGATGCCGGCGAGCACGGAGTTGGCGAGCGGCGTGGTGTAGATGACTCCGTTGCGTACGATGAAGAGGTTCTCGCCCGATCCTTCGGACAGGTAGCCGTTCACGTCGAGCGCGATGCCTTCGGCGTAGCCGTTGATGTCGGCTTCCATGCGGATGAGCTGCGAGTTCATGTAGTTGGCGCCGGCTTTCGCGAGTGACGGCATGGTGTTGGGCGCGAGGCGGTTCCAGGAGGAGATGCAGACGTCGGCGCCGTCATCTCCGGCGACGTATTTGCCCCAGGGGTAGTTGGCGATGTAGACCTCGATGGGCGAGTTCTTGGGGTTGACGCCGACTTCGCCGTATCCACGCAGTGCGATGGGGCGGATGTAGCAGGGCGCGATGCCGTTTGCCTCGATAAGTTCAACGACGGCCGAGCTGAGCTGGTCGAGCGAGTAGGGCAGCGTCATGCGGTAGATTTTGGCCGAGTCGATGAGGCGCTGCATGTGCTCGGGCAGGCGGAAGACGGCGGCACCCTGCGGCTGCGCGTAGCAGCGGATGCCCTCGAAGACAGATGAGCCGTAGTGGATGACGTGGCTCATGACGTGGATCTGGGCCTTGTCCCATGGGATGAGGTTGCCATTGTGCCAGATCTTGCTGGTGGGCTGAATGGGCATGCGAGGCGAGTGCTCCTTTCCTTCTGAACACTTCATTATAGCTTTGCTGAGGCTGGTTTGGCGCGGGTCTCCGTGAGTGTGCGGACGTTTCGGGATCTTTGGTGCAGAGAAGTTTAATTTGGTTGACAGCGGTTCTCTATATATGTAGAGTTTGTGCCGTGAAACTGAGACTGTCGTCACAGACGCTGAAGGTTCTGGGTGCTTTTCTTGAGGCGCCGAAGGAGTGGAGGTATGGGTACGACATCAGCCGGGATACGGGGCTGAAGTCGGGCACGCTGTATCCGATACTTATGCGGCTGGCGGAGCGGGGGCTGCTGGACACGTCGTGGGAGACGGTGGAGGCAGGCAAGCCGCCGCGGCACCTTTACCAGTTGACGCCGGATGGGTTGCAGTTTGCGCGGGAGCATCGGCGGTCGCGCGCGGCGGGTCTGCGGCGGGCTGCGCTTGGCGAGGCGAAGGGCTGATGTTTGCTGCTCGTAGATCGGCGGTGCGTCGGCTTGCGACCCGGCTGTTGGGTTTGGTGCTGTGCTGCGCCCCCAGGCACTGCGAGCCATGGGTCAGCGCTATGCTGCGTGAGCTGGACTTTATCGAGGGCGACTGGGCGGCGCTGTTCTGGGCGCTGGGGAGTGTGGCGGCGATTTTCAGGCATTCCGGGCGTGAGCTGTTGCGGACGGGTTTCAGACGACAGGAGGAGGCGGGGATGAAGGAGACAGGGAAGAATGTTGCGTGGGTGTTCTTAGGGGTGGTGCTGGCGGCCTTGCTTGTGGTGTGCGCGATGGGGCTGTTCCATCTGGCAGCGCATTTCTATCCGCCAATGTTCCAAAGTGTGCCGTGGCCGACGTGGGTGGTGGTGTTCCTGGTGCCGGAGATACTCTTCGTTGTTGGTACGGTACGGCTGTGGCGCAAGAGGAGGCCGATGGCGGTGGGGATTCTGCTGGCGGCGGTGGTGTTCGCCACGCACTTTGTGATGCACATTGTCAGTCACTTCAGAGGCTAGGGGACTCGCCGTCCAGGCGATCGCGCTTCGCGCCTTGTGTTTCAGGCGAAGCGAAGAATCCAGGGCTAACCTGCATCGCTGAGATTCTTTCCTTCGGCTCCGCTCAGGACAGGCTCTCCCGTTGGTCGTCAGAATGACGTCCTACTATTTGGCTGACCATGCTGCACGAATGCCCTAGAAGTTTTGCGGGAGCGCGGCGCCGCTCTTTTCGCGCTCTTTCTTCCGGCGATAGATGATGACGAGGCGCACGGCTAATGCGATCGAGCCGCCGAGGGCGGTGCACACGGCGCGGCGCTGCGCGATGAGGAGACCGGGGACGTTGGCGAGCGAGAGCAGGAAAACGATGTATCCGGTGACGCAGACGGAGAATAGCGCGTAGTTCACGTTCACGGTGCCGTAGGAGAGCCAGGCGAAGAGCAGGGTGAAGCTGGCGAGCACTGTGGGAGATGGATTGGGAATGTGCGCGAGGCAGAAACTGACGGCGATGGCTCCGGTGAGTGTGCCGATCAGCCGGGCTATGGCGCGATTGGCGGTGTCGGTGATGCCGGGCTTGAGGACGAGCAGCGCGGTCATGGGAATCCAGTAGCCGCTGGCGAAGTTGAGGCGGCGGTAGATCTCTGTCGTGACGGCGAGGGTGACGGCGAGGCGCAGGGAGTAGGGGAGTGCTGAGTTCAGGAATCGGCGCTGTTTGACGGATTCCGTCGCCAGCAACATGGCGGCGCGCAGGGCGGCCTGTTCGGCGCGGATGTAGCGGGCGAGCGAGACGAGGTGTTCGTGGAGCTGGCTGAAGAGGCGCAACAGAATGGCGCTCGAGAGCAGCTGGAAGATTCCCCCGGCGAGGATCAGCAGGGCGCGATCGAGCGCGGCTCCGACAGAAGCGGGGAAGGCGGAGGCGACGAGAAAGGTAATGACGCATTGCTGGCCGACCCAGCTGTAGCCTTCCTCGCGTGTGGTGAGCATGCCGTAGCCGAAGCCCCAGAGCGCGGCTGTCGGTACCAGGAAATAATTTGAGTGGCCAATGACGACGCCGAGGAAGGCCGCGAAAGCCATTCCCATGGAAACGAAGAGCATGGGCAGGAGGGGAGATTCATCGATGCTCTGCTTGCGCCCGAAGCCCACGGTCACGGCGCCGCCTGCGGCGATCATGCCTGCGGCGGGATGCCCAAGCCAGAGACCGAGGCCGAGGCAGATGGCGATGGGCAGGATGAGGATGAGGTCTTCGCGGAAAGTCTGATTCTGCCAGTTGAAGATGTGGATGTCGGTGAAGTATCTGCCGCGTTGTGGTGATGTTACGGGTTCTGATGTTGCGGGAAGCGGCATACAGCCATCTTAGAATGCGCCGTGTCTGAAATGCTTGAGATTCGGCGTATACGCTGCCATGATGGGGCATGGGAGAGATGCTGGAGCGGCGGATCGATCAGGCGCTTGGCCGGATGCCTGCCGATCTTGTCATCCGCAATGCACGGGTTCTGGATCTCGTCACCGGCGAGCTTCGCGCGGGGGACATTGCGATCTGCGGCGATCGCATCGTCGGGACCCTCGACAGCTACAGCGGTATGCGTGAGATCGATGCGAAGGGGCGGGTTGCTGTTCCGGGGTTCATCGACAGCCATGTGCATTGCGAGAGCACGCTGGTTGTTCCGGGGGAGTTCGACCGATGCGTGCTTCCGCGCGGCACTACTACCGCGATCTGTGATCCGCATGAGATTTGTAATGTGCTTGGGCTGGAAGGGCTGAAGTATTTTCTCGACAGCGCGCTGGAGACAGCGATGGATCTTCGCGTCCAGCTTTCTTCCTGTGTGCCGGCTACGAATCTTGAGACGTCTGGTGCACGACTCACTGTTGATGATTTAGTGCCGCACCGGCACCATCCCAAAGTGATTGGGCTGGCTGAGTTCATGAATGTGCCGGGCGTGCTGAACAAGGACCCGGAGTGTCTGGAGAAGCTGGCGGCGTTTGAGGGGCAGCACATTGATGGGCATGCTCCATTGCTTTCCGGGCGGTCGTTGAATGCGTATCTTGCCTGCGGGGTTCGCAATTGTCACGAGACGACGAATCTGAAGGAGGGGCGGGAGAAGCTGTCGAAAGGCATGCAGGTGCTGATCCGCGAAGGCACGGTCTCGAAGGACCTGGCGGCGCTGGCTCCGCTGATCAACGAGTTTACTTCGCCGTTTCTTGGGTTTTGCACGGACGACCGCAATCCGTTGGACATTCTTGAGGAAGGCCATGTGGATTGCCTGGTGCGCCGCGCGATCGCTCTGGGTGCACCTGTGGCGGCGGTCTACCGGACGGCTAGCTGGTCGGCTGCTCGCGGCTTTGGACTGAGGGATCGAGGGCTGATTGCACCGGGCTTCCTCGCGGATATTTTGTTGCTCGATGATCTGGAGACGTGCGCGGTCAGTATGGTGTTGCGCAACGGTCGCGAAGTTACGGCGGAGAGATTTGAGGATCGTACTCTGCCGGCGCCGTCTGTGGCGAATTCCATGCAGCTTCGGCCGGTGGAAGCGCGGCAATTTGCAGTGCCTGCTTCCGGGCCTTCTGCGCCGGTCATCGGGATTGTTCCCGGCAAGATTCTGACCGAGCATTTGCAGGCGAGTCTGATTTATCGCGACGGCGAGCGCCATGCCGATCCTGCCAACGACCTGCTGAAGATTTGTATTGTGGAACGCCACGGCCGCAACGGGAATATCGGGCGCGGTTTTGTGAAGGGCTTTGGGCTACGGCATGGGGCGCTGGCTTCTTCTGTGGGTCATGACAGCCACAATGTGTGCGTGGTGGGAAGCAACGATGAGGACATGGCAGTCGCTGTGAATCGCCTGATCGAACTCGGCGGCGGGTTTGTTGCTGTGCAAGGCGGAGTGGCGCGGGCGGAGCTTGCGCTGCCGTTTGCAGGATTGATGAGTCTCGATGCTTTCGAAGATGTACGGCACAAGCTTGAAGCGCTGCGCGCTGCGGTTCGGCTTATGGGTTGTCCGTTGGCTGACCCGTTTCTACAGCTTGCTTTTCTGCAGTTGCCGGTGATCCCTCATTTGAAGATTACCGACTTTGGGATGGTGGATGTGGATCAGTTTGTGTTGATCGATTCGTAAGGCTGGAGTCTGTTTCTGCCGGTTGAAGATGTTGCGTCTGTCATAACTGCAAACGACATATCAGCTGCTTCATGAGTGAGATGAAGTGAATCGCCTCCCTTAGCCACAATTGTGTGCAATATTGACCATTCAGTACCTGTTTACGCGTCTACTGTGAGGCCAATAGCGGCTGTCCGCCAAGGGCGTGTAGTCTCGTCGTGCTCACGGCCTTTCCGGCAATCGGAATACTCGGGTTGCTCACTCGTGGGTGGCCCTCCTGGGAGGTTATGAAATGAAGCAATGGATTCGAGCAGCGTCGCTGCCTCCCAGGGCCAGAATGACTGGCGCCATTTATCTGCTTTATTTTCTGACGGCAATCCTCGCCCAATTCCTAGTGAGCCGCAGGCTTGCTGTCTCTGGCAATGTCACCAACGTCATCGCGACCGCGAGCTATCTCGTTGTGACGCTTCTCCTCTATTCCTTGTTCAAGCCGGTGAGCAGTAGCCTCTCCTTGCTGGCGGCGCTCTTTAGCCTCGCTGGATGCGTCGTTATGGCCATCGGACTCTTTCACCTCGCCTCCTCACCGATCAGCCCCCTGCTGTTTTTCGGACCTTTTTGCCTGCTGATCGGCTATCTCATCCTCAGGTCGAGCTTCCTCCCTCGCGTTCTGGGCGTGCTGATGGCGTTTGCTGGTTTGGGTTGGCTGGCGTTTCTGTTCCCGGCCGTCCAACACACTCTCTCCCTCGCGATTGAGATTCTCGGCATCGTCGCGGAAGGATTGCTGATGCTGTGGCTCCTCGTGATGGGCGTGAACGTTGAACGATGGAAGCAACAGGCTAGCGCAGCAAAAGCGTTCATCCAGACAGGAGAGCCGCCGTCAATAGCAGATATGGCGAGCACTCCAGGGAAGCCTTAAGGAAGAGACCACGGTCGTTCTGTCGCGGGCGAGTAACCGTCAAACCACAAGTTGGCCTCTAAAGCCGATAAAGTCGCATTTTCGGAGACTTCAGTAGACTCCGCCTCAATTCGCCAACACTGTCCTCGGGGCTGAAGCACCCATCAATATTCCACCACTAGGGCACGGCTAAAGCCGCGCCCTTAAACGACAAACGAAGCTGATTCCAAGCGCTATGGAGTCTTTGCATCTGCTGCGGCACGCGGGTGCGAAGCGGTGGTTCCGTCGGTCATGCCGAGTACCCACTTGACGGCTTCAAAGTACATTTTGCGGATGTCGGGGTCGCTCCAGGATTCCTCGGTGTGGCCTAGCGTTGAGTAGAAGACGCGGCCTTTGCCGTACATTTTAGACCAGGCTACGGCGAAGTCGTGGTCCGTGCGGTGGATGCGCGGGTTGTTGTTGTAGTCGAGGCGGGAGGCATCGAGGCTGAGCAGGACGTTGACCTTGTCGCGCGACCACTCTTTTGGCTGGTAGATCTCGTCGTACTTCACGAACTCGTGCGGGAAGTGGCGGACGGCGGGGAAGTTCGGATCTTCGTTGACGATGGGCGCGTTGAAGGTCATCCACGGATGCTGGTCGAACCAGCCGCCGATCATCTCGCCGTACTCGGGCCATTTGTAGTTGGTGTCAAGCGCGGCGTGGACGCCGACGAAGCCTTTGCCGTCTTCCTTGATGAAGGACATCATGTCGGCCTTCTGGCTCTCGTCCATGTCGAGCTCGCCGGTGGTGCTTGTGAAGACGATGGCGTCGAAGTAGTCGAGGTTCTTGGCGTTCCTGTCGAGTTTCTTCTTGGTGAGCAGTTCGGTGTCGGTTCGCAGTGTTGTATCCCAGAGGCCGCTTTCCTGGCCCATGTTGAAGATGGCAGCCATCGCATCGGGGACGGAGTCGTGCTCGAAGCCTTTGGTTTCGCCGATGACCAGGACGTGCTTGAGGTGAATGGTCTTGGCGTGCGGCACGGGCGGAACGAGGGTGTTTGTCTGTGAATCTGCTGGTTGCTGCGCGAGGGCTAGCGTTGTGAATGTGAAGACGCAGGCTGCGAAGCGAAGGGCGGATTGGAAGGGACGCAAGGGAACTCCTGGGCTGCGATTTGTCTGAGAATCAAATTCGGCAAAATTCTACACTGAATCGGTTTACTCCATCGATGGTGTGTTTGTGATACATTCTCGGGCGATGCAAAATTCCAGGCTATTGCTTCTTCTGTTTTGCGCGGTTCCGCTTGCGTTGACCGCGCAGAGCGTTCCGCATGGTGTTCTTCTGGTTGCGAATCAGGCGAGTCAGAATCTCAGCATTATTGATCCGGTTGCAGAGAAGCAGATTGCTGCCGTTCCGGAAGACGCATACACCGGCCACGAAGTTGCGGCGTCGCCAGATGGGAAGTTGGTGTTTGTGCCGATCTATGGCAACGCGGGCGTAGGCAAGCCGGGGACCGACGGCAGCACGATGGACGTGATCGACCTGGCCAGCCGCAAGCTGGTGAAGACCGTTGATTTTGGGCATGGTGTGCGTCCGCATCGTGCTTTGTATGCTCCAAACAGCGGCCTCCTCTATGTGACGACTGAGCTGGACAACACAGTTACTGCGATCGATCCGCATACATTCAAGATTGTCGGGACAATTCCAACGGGCGCGGCGGAATCGCATATGCTGGCGATCACGCGCGATGGGCACTACGGCTATACGGCGAATGTTGGGCCGGGAAGTGTTTCCGTTCTCGACTTGAAGGCGCGCAAGACGGTTACTGTCATTCCGGTGGCGCCGACGGTGCAGCGCATCTCGCTTTCGAATGACGACAAGCTGGTCTTTGTTGCTGACTACACCAAGCCGCAGATGGCAGTGATCGATACGGCGACGAACAAGGTCAAGTCGTGGATCGCGTTGCCTTCGATCGGCTATGGCACCGCGTCAACAATGGACGGCAAGTGGCTGCTGGTGGCGCTGACTTCCGCGAACAAGGTTGCGGTCGTCGATCTGTCCACGCTGAAGGTGGTGCGGACGATCGAGGTGCCGCAAGGGCCGACCGAAATTCTAGTGCGGCCGGACAACAGTGTCGCCTATGTTTCCTGCGGGCACAGCAATCAGGTGGCTGTGATTGATCTTTCTGCCTGGAGAGTCAAGACCGCGATCGATACGGGCAAGGGTGCAGATGGGCTGGCGTGGGCCCAGTTTTAGCCTCGCCTACAGTCTCTCGTAGAGCGCTTTGCGCAGCGCCTGCGGCAGTATGTTGGTGTCACGCGAAAGGATGGCGTCACCGGTGAGGCCGCTCATCTGGAGGCTTTCATCGGCCAGATATGCGATGAACTGTTGCGCGTCCTGTCGCTTGATGCGGAGGGCCGACTCAGTAGCCAACTCGACCGAGCCGGGATGCGACACCTCAAACAGGACAACGTCATGCCGCAATTGTTGCCAGAGTTCTTCTAGGTGGCTGTAATTGGTCGCCGTTTCTACATGAAACCCGGCCTTGAGCAGCGCAGTGCTGACCGCGGAAACGAAATGCTGATTGTCACTACCGAGTACGATCTTGGGGGATTGAGAAAAGGTAAGAGTACTCACTTTCGTATTTGCTCCTGTCTGTTTTGGCGTTCCGACAGTTGGTTTATGGTTTTGTGCCAACGCGATGGTTAGCTGTGTCGGCGCCTGGCTGGAGGCAAGCAAAAAGGGAAAAAGAAAAACAGCCTTCCTGCAGGCATTTCTCTGATAAAGCAGGCCGCATGCCAAACGGAATTGCCAGTAAATGATTGAAGAGGAAAGACATATATACGAATTGCCGGGGCAACCTTTCGTCGGTTGGCAATCGCTTCCCGTTGTTTGGAAGTTTTGACATGGAGCGTGCATGGTGACTGCGCATTCTCTCTCTTTAAGTGATTTATTTTGACTGGGTTACTTGACGCTGTGCGGGGTGGCGGTGATTGGGAAGATAAGGTAACTTCAGAGGGTGAGTATGTACGGCCCGGCCAACACGGCGTTGCATGAGCTGCAGCACTCGACCTATGTGCGGTTCTCGCTGCTGGCCTTCAGTTCGATCTTCTTCCTGGTAGACCCGTTTGCGGCGATTGGGTCGTTTCTGGCGATTACGGCGGGTGCAAATCCGGCTCGGCGGAAGCGCATGGCCTTTAAGGCTTCGCTGACGTGCTTTATTGTGTTGACGGCTTTTGCTTTTGCCGGGCAGTTTATCTTCAGCCTCTTCGGTATCAAGCTGCCAGCCTTTGAGATTGCGGGCGGGCTGATTCTGCTGCTGATCGGCATCGATATGCTGGAGGCGAAGCGGTCGCCTACGCAGGAATCGCACGACGAGACGACAGAAGCTGCGGCCAAAGAAGATGCGGGGATTGTGCCGCTCGGAATTCCCATGCTCGCCGGGCCGGGTGCGATTTCGAGCGTGATGGTGTTGGTGGGACAGGCTCCGAACCACTGGCAGATGTTTGCGATTATTGGGTCAATCGCAATCACTGCGGCTGTCAGCTACGGCGTGCTGAATGGCGCTGATCGCGTGCGCGGTGTCCTCGGCGAGACTGGGATTCGTATTCTGGTGCGTATTATGGGGCTGCTGCTGGTCGCGCTGGCAGTGCAGTTCTTTGTCAACGGATTGACCGACCTGGGCGTGATCGCAAGACAAGACTAGATATGCCTCCGGCGGCGCCTGCGCGGCGCGCGGTGCTGGCCGCACGGGCCCTGTGCAAGCAGCAAGAGGAACAAAGGCGTTCCTCTTGCTGCTTGCAGGAGTTGTGCCTGTCGATGCAGCATCGTCTCAGGACAAAAAGACTGTGAATAGGAAGCTCACTCCTTTAACGCTTGCTCTGTTACTGGTGGTCGCGGTGACTCTTCCGGCGCATGCGCGTTTTGTGCAGCCTGCGCCTTGCAAGAATGCCTTCACTCCGGATCGTGAGATTGCTGAAGGGAAGAAGGCGGCGGCGCAGGTTTACAAAGAGATGCCGGTGCTGCCGGATTCGAGTCCGGTGACGCAGTACGTGCAGCAGCTGGGGGCGAAGCTGGTGCAGTTTGCTCCGGGGTATCAGTGGCCCTATTCGTTTCATGTTGTGAACCAGGCGGATATCAATGCGTTTGCGCTGCCGGGTGGGCCGATCTTTGTGAATCTGGGGACAATTCAAGCGGCGGAGACTGAGGCGCAGCTTGCCGGCGTGATGGCGCATGAGATTTCGCACGTCGTGATGCGGCACGCGACCTGCAACATTACGAAACAACAGGGGCAGGCTCCTTGGTGGGCCTTGGGTCAACTGGCGGCTGGTGTCCTGCTTCCCGGTGCCGGCGGCACGTTGGCGGCGCAGGGTGTGGGCGCTGCGGCGGGCATGACGTTCCTCAAAATGGGGCGGGATGCGGAGAAGCAGGCCGATCTGATGGGAACCGATATCGCCTATGACGCGGGGTACGATCCGCGCGGCATGGTGCAGTTTTTCGAAATTATCCAGGGCAAGTATGGCGCGGGCGGGTCGCAATTTCTGAGCGACCATCCCAATCCGGGAAACCGGACCGAGTACGTGAATGCCGAGATCGACACGCTGCCGCCGCGAACGAACTGGGTGAAGACCTCGCCTGAGTTCCAGAAGATTCACAAGCTTGTGATGGGGATGCACGCGTATTCGGCCAAGGAGATTGCAAGCGGCGCGTGGACGGGGCGCAGTGCGAATGCTACTCCGCCAGCAAGCGCGCAGTCGGTGGATTTTCAACCGAGCGGGAAGTGGGTTGTGTTCGATGGGTCGGGGTTTTCGGTCCAGTATCCGGAGAACTGGCAGGCTTCAGAGAAGGCTGGCGCGGGCGCCACAATCGCGCCTGCGAAGGGGGTGGTTGCGACGCCTTCCGATGGCAACACTGTGATTTATGGCGCCATCATCGATAATTTCCAGCCGCAGCAAGGGGCAGACCTGGCGACTGCGACGCGGCAGCTGATTGCTTCGATCCAGCAGGGAAACAGCGGGCTGAAGGCGGTTACTGGTATTGACGAGATCCGGGTGAACCAGCGCGATGCGCGTAGCGTCGAGTTTCAGAACCAGGGAGCCTCGGCCGTCGGTGGGATGGAGCGCGACTGGCTGGTGACAGTCGTGCGCGATGACGGCTCGCTCAGTTATCTTCTGTTTGTTGCGCCGCAGAAGGATTTTGAGGCGCTGCGGCCTACGTTTGAGCAGGTTTTTAGGACGTTCAAGGTGAAGGGATAACAGAAAATCTGATCAATGACTAACGGTATTGCAAAAAGAAAAGTCAGAGAAAGCCGCGAGGCCGGTCTCTGCGGAGCTTGCGGGAAGAAGCAAACGACCGCCTCGAAAACAGCATAATGATCCGATTCCGACTCCCGATCTTCCGCGAAAGCATCAAGGACCGGTGCGTTGACCCTATCAGGAAGGCGCATAAACACTGAGCCAACGGCGGTTTTCAACATACATTCATAGTTTTCAACAGTTGCAGTGAGCGGCGTCGGTTGATAGTATTCATCTTGTCGCTACGAGTTGAACGAAGCGCTGATGAGGCGCCTGTTGTCATGGGCGGGTGAGTTTGCAAGATGTGCTCAGCTGCGATATGATTAAAAGCGATACGAAAAGCAGTGGGAAGTTGCTTCGCACCCGGCCTGAGATAGCGGCCTGAGTAGATAGCGAAGCTAAAGTGATGGTTCGACAGCCGCGATAAGCGGCATTCAGAGCGAACAATCCATTGCAAGTTAAGGAGTAAATCTCCTTCAGGGCTGAGTGCCCGATCGCAAAGTATGCTTTGCGGTGGATCTTTAAAAGTTTAGCGCTGTGCGGAACTAGTCGGAGTGGATTTGAACCCCGGCAATGACGCGAAGAGACAGGCGAGAGTCGCTGATCGAGATCGATCGCGCTCAGGGAAATGTTCAAGCGGAAAGTAAATTGAGAAAGTTTACAAAAGCGTTTGACGAATGCCTCAATCTTCGATAGTCTTAAAAAGTTCGCGCAAAAACGGCGCAACAAGTTCGAGGACGCACGATTCATCGTGCTCTCGATCCAAAAGCAGCCCGCTCAGGCGGTCACTGTTGAGGATCTTTGACAATCAGGTTGAACATGCCAGTCGTGAGAATGGAAGAAGAATTGGTTTGATCATTCTCACTATATTATGCTCTGCAATCTTTCGAGCATTGCAGGGCGATTGCCCCGCTGACCTCCGTCAGTCGGGTGCAATCATCAGGTTTCAAACGAGAGTTTGATCCTGGCTCAGAATCAACGCTGGCGGCGTGCCTAACACATGCAAGTCGAACGAGAAAGTGGAGCAATCCATGAGTAAAGTGGCGCACGGGTGAGTAACACGTGACTAACCTACCCTTGAGTGGGGAATAACTTCGGGAAACCGAGGCTAATACCGCATAATACCTACGGGTCAAAGGAGCAATTCGCTTAAGGAGGGGGTCGCGGCAGATTAGTTAGTTGGCGGGGTAATGGCCCACCAAGACGGTGATCTGTATCCGGCCTGAGAGGGCGCACGGACACACTGGAACTGAAACACGGTCCAGACTCCTACGGGAGGCAGCAGTGGGGAATTTTGCGCAATGGGGGAAACCCTGACGCAGCAACGCCGCGTGGAGGATGAAGTCTCTTGGGACGTAAACTCCTTTCGATCGGGACGATAATGACGGTACCGGAAGAAGAAGCCCCGGCTAACTTCGTGCCAGCAGCCGCGGTAATACGAGGGGGGCGAGCGTTGTTCGGAATTATTGGGCGTAAAGGGTGCGTAGGCGGTTCGGTAAGTCTTGTGTGAAATCTTCGGGCTCAACTCGAAGTCTGCACGAGAAACTGCCGGGCTTGAGTGTGGGAGAGGTGAGTGGAATTTCCGGTGTAGCGGTGAAATGCGTAGATATCGGAAGGAACACCTGTGGCGAAAGCGGCTCACTGGACCACAACTGACGCTGAGGCACGAAAGCTAGGGGAGCAAACAGGATTAGATACCCTGGTAGTCCTAGCCCTAAACGATGATCGCTTGGTGTGACGGGTACCCAATCCCGCCGTGCCGAAGCTAACGCGTTAAGCGATCCGCCTGGGGAGTACGGTCGCAAGGCTGAAACTCAAAGGAATTGACGGGGGCCCGCACAAGCGGTGGAGCATGTGGTTTAATTCGACGCAACGCGAAGAACCTTACCTGGGCTCGAAATGTAGTGGACCGGGGTAGAAATATCCCTTCCTAGCAATAGGCTGCTATATAGGTGCTGCATGGCTGTCGTCAGCTCGTGTCGTGAGATGTTGGGTTAAGTCCCGCAACGAGCGCAACCCTTATTACCAGTTGCCATCATTTAGTTGGGCACTCTGGTGAGACCGCCTCGGATAACGGGGAGGAAGGTGGGGATGACGTCAAGTCCTCATGGCCTTTATGTCCAGGGCTACACACGTGCTACAATGGCCGGTACAAACCGTCGCAAACCCGTGAGGGGGAGCTAATCGGAGAAAGCCGGCCTCAGTTCGGATTGGAGTCTGCAACTCGACTCCATGAAGCTGGAATCGCTAGTAATCGCAGATCAGAACGCTGCGGTGAATACGTTCCCGGGCCTTGTACACACCGCCCGTCACATCACGAAAGTGGGTTGCACTAGAAGCAGGTGAGCCAACCGCAAGGAGGCAGCCTTCCAAGGTGTAATTCATGATTGGGGTGAAGTCGTAACAAGGTAGCCGTAGGAGAACCTGCGGCTGGATCACCTCCTTTCTAAGAGAGAACGTCATGGCAGTCTTATGTATCTGCGATAGCAGACGGCTTAAAGCCGCGCATAGGATGTGCCATACACCCCTCTGTCGAGTCCCTGACTCACGCAGAGGGAGCCTGAATCAAACCTTCTCTGCTTCTTCAGTGTTTCTAACGATGGTCATCGGCGGCGTAGCTGCCGAGCCTGTTCAACCTGGTCCTCGAAAACTTTCTCGAGTACGTACATACGAGCAGTCTGGCTCAGCCTGGCGCCTGATTAAGGTAAGGCGTGAGTCGCCTGGGCAGGAATGCCGGGCCTGTAGCTCAGTTGGTTAGAGCGCACCCCTGATAAGGGTGAGGTCGGTAGTTCGAATCTACCCAGGCCCACCATAATTTTAGATGGGGCTGTAGCTCAGCTGGGAGAGCACCTGCTTTGCAAGCAGGGGGTCAGGAGTTCGATCCTCCTCAGCTCCACCAACAACGTACAAGAGACTGCCTGAAGGTGAGCATCCTTTGCGGATATTGATCTTTGGGCAGAGCCGAAACGCAAGTAGATTCGGCATGTTCGATTCGCCTGAGGGCGAGCGTCAGTGAAAGCTGACGACTGGATGTTTGACAACGAAATCGATTGGGTAATTTATTACAAGGCTGAGCAAGGCTTTTGTTCTGCGGATCTGGATTTTAATGATCTAGGTTAAGACTGCGGAGCTAAGTCATGTTCAAGTTGAGTGTCTTTAGAATATTTAAGAAGTTTAACTAAATAGTGGCGTGACTGTCGGCATACGCAAGTTGTATGCAGATAGGGACGGCCACTCAGGCGACATTACATAGATCGATTCCTGTATGGAATTAATTCTATGGTCAAGCTACTAAGGGCGCACGGTGGATGCCTTGGCAGAAACAGGCGATGAAGGACGTGGCAAGCTGCGATAAGCTTCGGGGAGCCGCACACAGGCGTTATATCCGAAGATCTCCGAATGGGGAAACCCTCCTGAGCAAACCTCAGGAACGGCCCGCTGAATACATAGGCGGGCACGAGCGAACCCAGGGAAGTGAACCATCTCAGTACCTGGAGGAAAAGAAAGAAATCTCGATTCCGAAAGTAGTGGCGAGCGAAATCGGAATAGCCCAAACCCGTTGCATTTCGGTGTATCGGGGGTTGTAGGACCTGCAACAGTAGAGTTACCAATCCGGTAGTTAGTCGAATCCTCTGGAAAGGGGATCCACAGAGGGTGACAGACCCGTAGACGAAAACTGTCCGGACTCGAAGCAGGCACCTGAGTAAGGCGGGGCACGTGAAACCCTGCTTGAATCCGCGGAGACCATTCCGCAAGGCTAAATACTCGTTTCTGACCGATAGTGAACCAGTACCGTGAGGGAAAGGCGAAAAGCACCCCTGTTAGGGGAGTGAAAAGTACCTGAAACCGTGTGCCTACAAGCAGTGGGAGGGCTATGCGCGCAAGCGAATGCCTGACCGCGTGCCTATTGCATAATGAGCCGGCTAGTTATTCTTGTCAGCAAGGTTAAGCGTGAGCGAGCCGAAGCGAAAGCGAGTCTTAATAGGGCGATATAGTTGGCAGGAATAGACGCGAAGCGGGATGATCTACCCTTGGCCAGGTTGAAGGTGAGGTAACACTCACTGGAGGACCGAACCGGTGTTTGTTGAAAAAAGCTCGGATGAGCTGAGGGTAGGGGTGAAAGGCTAATCAAATTCCGTGATAGCTCGTTCTCTCCGAAATAGCTTTAGGGCTAGCCTCGGATGATTTGCTGTGGTGGTAGAGACCTGGATGGACTAGGGGGCTTTCCGGCTTACTGAATCCAACCAAACTGCGAATGCCACAGACAACCAGTCCGGGAGTCAGACAGTGGGGGCTAAGCTCCATTGTCGAGAGGGAAACAGCCCAGACCGCCTGCTAAGGTCCCCAAGTTACAGTTAAGTGGGAAAGGAAGTCGGAACGCCCAGACAGCCAGGAGGTTGGCTTAGAAGCAGCCATCCTTTAAAGAAAGCGTAATAGCTCACTGGTCAAGCGGTCCGGTGCCGACAATATAACGGGGCTAAAACTGTACACCGAAGCAGCGGATGCACACCTATGGTGTGCGTGGTAGGAGAGCATTCTCAACAGCGGTGAAGCCAGACTGAGAAGACTGGTGGAGCGTTGCGAAGAGACCCTGCCGGCATAAGTAGCGATAATGAATGTGAGAACCATTCACGCCGAAAGTCTAAGGTTTCCTGAGGAAGGTTAATCCGCTCAGGGTTAGGCGGTCCCTAAGGCGAGGCCGAGAGGCGTAGCTGATGGACATCCGGTTAATATTCCGGACCTCCCAACTCTCGTTTGACGATGGGGAGACGCAGAAGGATAAGCAGGGCCTCCTATGGCTATGGGGCTTGATGCGCGTAAGCTGGTTCCGATAGGCAAATCCGTCGGGGCTTAACAGTGAGGCGCAAAACATTAGGGCGTATGCCTGAAAGCTGCTGAGTTCACGCTGCCGAGAAAATCCTCTAAGGAGAGTAGTTGGGAACCGTACCCCAAACCGACACAGGTAGACGAGGAGAATATCCAAAGGCGCTCGAGTGAAAGCTTGTTAAGGAACTCGGCAAATTAGACCCGTAACTTCGGGAGAAGGGTCGCCCACTTCGGTGGGCCGCAGTGAAACGCATACGGCGACTGTTTAACAAAAACACAGGTCTCTGCAAAGTCTAAAACGACGTATAGGGGCTGACGCCTGCCCGGTGCCGGAAGGTTAAAAGGAGAGGTTAGCCGCAAGGCGAAGCTTTGAATTGAAGCCCCGGTGAACGGCGGCCGTAACTATAACGGTCCTAAGGTAGCGAAATTCCTTGTCGGGTAAGTTCCGACCTGCACGAATGGCGTAACGATCGTATGACTGTCTTAACGAGTTGCTCGGCGAACTTGTAGTACCGGTGAAGATGCCGGTTACCCGCAGCTAGACGGAAAGACCCCGTGCACCTTTACTACACCTTAACTATGAATTATGACTCTTACTGCGCAGGATAGGTGGGAGGCTTTGATCCCAGACTCTCGGGTTTGGAGGAGCCAACGGTGAGATACCACCCTGTGAGTGTTGTGATTCTAACCTACTCCCGTGATCCGGGAGAGGGACATAGTTAGGCGGGTAGTTTGACTGGGGCGGTCGCCTCCTAAATTGTATCGGAGGCGCGCGAAGCTACTCTCAGACTGTTTGGAAATCAGTCGTCGAGTGCAAAGGCATAAGAGTGGTTAACTGTGAGACCTACAAGTCGAGCAGATGCGAAAGCAGGCCTTAGTGATCCGGTGGTTCTGTATGGAAGGGCCATCGCTCAACGGATAAAAGGTACGCCGGGGATAACAGGCTGATCATTGCCAAGAGTTCATATCGACGCAATGGTTTGGCACCTCGATGTCGGCTCATCGCATCCTGGAGCTGTAGAAGGTTCCAAGGGTTAGGCTGTTCGCCTATTAAAGCGGTACGTGAGCTGGGTTCAGAACGTCGCGAGACAGTTCGGTCCCTATCTGCTGTGGGCGTAGGAGATTTGAAGAGGGCTGTCCTTAGTACGAGAGGACCGGGATGGACGAACCTCTTGTGTTCCAGTTGTCATGCCAATGGCACGGCTGGGTAGCGAAGTTCGGTTGTGATAACCGCTGAATGCATATAAGCGGGAAGCACGCTCTAAGATGAGATCTCCCTGAAGGGTCCAGGAAGACCACCTGGTTGATAGGCTGGATGTGGAAGCGCAGTAATGCGTGTAGCTTACCAGTACTAATCGCCCGTTCGGCTTGTCCATAGAATTAATTCTGTGCAGTATGTCGCAGAAGATATTCAACAAGCCTTGTAAATACGCTTGGTCGCTTTGCATGAGTATGGCTTCGGTCATGCCATGACAAAGAGTAAAGATTCAAGGGAAATGTTCCCGATCGATTTCGTTGTGAGATATTAGGTTGGATATGGCGCCAGTTTGCCGTTTTCGCTTCTGAGAGAAAAAGCTCATTGAAGTACCTGGCTGCGGGAGAAACAGCCCGCCAAGCGCCGCCCAAGTTTTTAAGGCGAGTCGTAAGATCCTTCGCGCGTAGCGCTCAGGACTTTGGCTCAAGGCGTAAACGCCTTGAAAACGCCTCAGTTTGCCGGTGACCATACTGCGAGGGTCACACCCGTTCCCATCCCGAACACGGAAGTTAAGCCTCGCTGGGCCGATGGTACTGCACGAGAAATTGTGTGGGAGATTAGGTGATCGCCGGCATAAGTCTTCAAAGAAAAGCCCGCTCGAAAGAGCGGGCTTTTTGTTTTTGCGAGTCTCTTGATCGGCTCTGAAGCTGAAATAGCTTTGGCAGGATAGACGTAAGCGACTTGAATTCCCCTCTGGCCAATGAGGGTTCCGATACCGTACACACGCTATCTCCAGGCGTTCGATGAAGTGACCGGCAAGCGCGAGGCGATTCGCGCCGAGACCGATAAGTTGTTAGCTCTAGATAGACGGTTTGGCTCTATCTTTAAGCGCGCTCCAGGACGCGGGAGCGCGCAATACTTACTCGGCGGGCATCGATGTTAGTCCGATATACCCTCTCCACATCATTCCACTCTGCGGGTTGCGATCGTCTTCGGACTGCGGCTGAACGCGGGTTATTGGATATAACAATTTCTACTTGGACGTGACTACGTAATCGGGAGGAGACTTAGAAACAGATAGGAGAAGTAACATGACCTTCAACTTCAAATCGTTTTCTTTCGTCGCATTGGTGGTCCTCGGATCACTCACTGCGAACGCAGTCGTCGTACCCCATTCCAAGACAATCGCCGTCGAGACCCCGGAGACTCATCCGGTACTAGCCCAGGCTAATCCTGAGGCGATGTATCTGCACGATACGAATGATGGGCAGACGCTGCTGTATATCGAGACTGCGAACGGGCAGAAGTTGACCTCTCTGGACGTCACGGATCCTTCGAGGATTCAACGCTTCGCGCAATCGGATCTGCCGGCTGCCTCTGCATACGATTTCGTGCGCGCTCTTGGTGACTCAAGCGTGCTCATTCGCTTTAGAAACGGATCCGGCGTAGCTCTGATCAGCTTCAAGCACTTGAAACATCCGGAACTGGCGTCTTCCTCCGCTCTTGTAAATGCGGAGGCCTCCGAACCGCTAGGACCCACCGCCCTCTTGGTCAGCTCGAATGAACCCGCACGGCCGTCTGCTCATATGGTCAGTTACCAGGTCGTCGATACTTCGATGCCCATGCGTACAGCGGTATTGTCCGATATCCCCGAAGTGCGCCAATCGCTCACAAAATCTGATACGGGCACTCTCTTCCTGCTGAATGGGACTGGTGTCACCGTGGTCCGTCAGCTTCAGGTTGAGGCAGAACATCAAATTGAGGAAGACCAGAATCGCGGCAACTGAAGTATCTGGAATAAAAGAGGCGAGGACTCTTGGAGCCCTCGCCTTCCTGTTTGTATGTGTTCATTCCGACGGTCAGCCATCTGTGCCTGACATTCTTGTGGTCTCCCTCATCCCTCCACGACGAGTGCTTGTTCCTGGAAGGCTGGGTCTCCGTCATTCGCCGATTGAGTGATGTCCCCCGGCGAATCTTTAGCACGGAGTTTGAAGCGAGTTCAGGCGCGACGTACCATATTGACGAGACGGGCGATGGTATCCCATACACCGTCAGTCATCTGTCGTTTCAGTGAATCCGCTCGGTTTCGAAGCTGGGCATTGTGAGTCGATACACTGAAAGATAAGGGAACCAGTAAGCAAACAAGTATGGAGAATTTCAGACTCAAGGTCTTTCGCGCGGTAGCTGCCCATCTAAACTTCACCAGAGCAGCAGAGGAAATGCTACTGACGCAGCCGGCGGTAACGCAACAGATCAAGGCTTTGGAGGATGAGTACGGCGTTCCATTGTTTGATCGCACAGGAGGGTGAATCGTGCTGACTGCGGGCGGACAGGCCTTGCTTTCTTATGCCGAACGCCTCAAACATCTGAGTGATGAAGCGTGCGAGGCGGTCGCAAATGCCTCTGGCAAGCAGGGCGGCTTCCTTATTCTAGGAGCCTCGCAGACGATCGCCTATTATATTCTCCCGAAGATGGTAGCCGCATTCGTTAGAGAGATTCCGCGAGTGAACGTGACGGCAAAGAGCGGCAACACCGACGAGATTCTCCAGGAACTGGTGGACCATAAGATTCACCTCGCCCTCATCGAGGGGCCTGCAGTGAGAAAGGATCTTCATGTTGAGCCATTCATGGAGGATGAAGTGGTGTTGGCTGTGCCGGCAAGCCACGAGTGGGCAGGCAGTAATATCTCGATCTCGGCCTTGCAGGACGCTCCACTGCTGATGCGGGAGAACGGCTCCGGAAACCGAAGGGCCATCGAGAATGCGCTGGTTCAAGCCGGGATCAAGAGAAAAGACATCAGAATCACGATGGAATTGGATTCGACAGAAGGACTGCTTAGTGCGGCAGAGGAGGGGCTTGGAGTTACCTTCGTCTCACGATGGGCAGTCCGAAATTATCTTGCATTAGGCACGTTGAAACTGGCGCATGTCCAAGGATTCCGGGTCTCTCCAAGGATTCCGGGTCTCGAAGATGTTTTCGATTGCTTATCCTGCAGGTCCTGAACCTACAGGCAATAGTGCCGCATTTCGGTCGTTTCTCCTCCAGGCGGCGATGGCACGGACGCCGAGCATTATCGGCATATCCCATCGAAAATGAGTCGTCGCCAATAGTTGACCGGTGAGATTTGGAACAAAATATCTCGTGATCGAGAGGTATCGGCTTTCATTTAAGGCTTGAACTACTCGTCCGTGTCGCTTCAAGGATCTGAATGCCATCGACGCTGCCGATGACGACGCGGCTTGCCATGCCCAGGAAAAGACCATGCTCAACCACGCCAACAGTCTGCTTGAGGGCGGCAGCGGCCTGCTCCGGGGTGAGGCCTGACTTCGGCAGGTCGCAGTGCAGGATGTAGTGCTGGCCGTCGGTGATGTAGGGCCTGCCGTCGTCGTTGACGCGAAGCTCGGGAGCGAAGCCGTGGTCGCGAAGACGCGCGGCTGTTGTTTCCCATCCGAAGGGGACGACTTCGACCGGCAGGAGAAAGACTGAACCCAGCGTCTTGACCAGCTTGCGCGGGTCGACGGCGATAAGCAGTTTGCTGCTGGCAGTGGCGACGATCTTCTCGCGCAGCAGCGCACCTCCGTGGCCTTTGATCAGGTGCAGCGTGCCTTCTTCGACCTCGTCGGCGCCATCGATGGTGAGGTCGAGATGCGGCTGGTGGGCGAAGTCGGTCATGGGAATGCCGAGGCTGACAGCCTCGCGGTGGGACGCCTCCGATGTGGCAATGGCGGTGATGCGCAGGCCGGCGGAGACCCGGCGGCCTACCTCTTCAATGACCAGCGCCGAGGTCGAGCCGGTACCCAGGCCGACAGCCATGCCGTCTTCGACCTGAGATGCGGCCCACTCCGCTGCTTTACGCTTGGCTGCTTCCGCCGGGTCGGGATGATCGAGAGTAGTCATGCTCCAAGGTGATATCACGCCGGAGATGAAAGTTCCAGTCGCACGATTCTTGCGGCTGCGACGATTCAAACTGTCGAGGACATGGACCGGCTTAATGGTGATGCCCGCCTCCGCCATGTCCGCCGGAATGGCCGCCTGAGTGCCCTCCGCTGGAATGCGAGCCGAAGCTCTTTCCGCTGCTGAAGCCTTTTGGTGGGTGGCTGCCGCCATAGAGATTTTCGGAGGAGTGGCCACCGCCGAAGAGATGGAATCCGCCAGAGTGCGCTGGCTTACTGGAGTATCCGCTAAAGCCATTGCCGGCAAACATACCATTAGAGTGTTGCGCGAAATCGTTATGCGCGACGCCCGAGTTGGGTGCTCGATATGTCTGCATCGAGCCGCCTAAGGCAGGGGTAGACCTGCCTGCGTAGTTCTCCGAGGGTCTTCCCTGGAAGCTCGATCCATATCGATTGCTTGACCCATAGCCGGGATAGCTTGAACGGGCATACTCCTGCGGTCTGCTAATGATCGGCTGGGTGCGATTGTAGGGCTCCTGGGTTGGCCGGGCGTACCCAGAACCGGGAGTCTGATAGCCGCGGCTGTAGGTGGCGGACTGGCGGTTCTCTCCGTATCCGTATGCATATCTTTCCGGCTGGCGGACGAATCCCAATCCATATCGCGATCCAAAGGTTGAATTGTACCCACCTCGTCCATAGCTGGCAGGTGCAAAGCCGTTTGGGCGGCCAGCCGAGCCAGAAAAGGCGCGCATTCGCCCCGGGGGTAAGTGCCAATCAGAGACTGTGCGGCTGTTCGAATAGTAGTTTGATTGATGGAAGAGAACGGACTGGGTCAACCAGTTCAGGCCCCAGGTTAGCCAGCCCCAGGGTGTGTGGCTGAAGGCTGACATCGCGATCCCCAGGCCCCACTGTATCGGCGACGAGCCGAAGAATGATCCCAACGCTCCAAGTAGCGAAAAGCCGGGATAGGGCGAGACGGGCTGCCCGTAGACGGCCCAGGGGTTATAGGCAGGCACATATACCACCTGTGGGTTCGCTGGATACAGAGCGATGTTGCCCTGATAGTAGCCAACTGTTTGCTGGGGATTGCTTTGCAGGTTTCCCGCTGCCTGTGCGCGCTGGCGCATTACCTGCACTGCCTGCATGACGTCCTGCGGCTGATTGAAGTAGGCGTTTCCCAAAGCTGTGGTCCATTGCAGGTTCTGGTCCATTTGCGCCAGGGCCTGCGGAAATGCAGTCAGTGCCTTCAGGCTCGGGTCCCAGGACTGAATATTGGCCCCGGCTGCAATCTGATCGGGAGGTGCATTGCCCTGGGCCTGACGCCAACGGTCGGCCTCTACAACCTGCATGGGATAGGTCGATGCAGCCAGCACCATCGCGAGCAAGTTGTCTGGATACAATGCGATCGGCGCCACTAATTGTTCCAGTTGCTCCCCGTTGAGGGGCTGCATCTGGCCACTATTCTGCGGCTGGTAGGCATAGGGCTGCTGCTCATAAGGCTGTGACGGGGGCCCGTAGGTTTCTGGTTGTGTATCCACAGGTGGTGGTGGTCCGGAATTCTGGGGCTGACTGGGCGCATATTGCGTGTCGTATGAGGGGCCGATTTGCGGGTATTGCTGTGCGAATATCTGTTCCTGGTTGAGCAGCACCAGAAGCAACATTAAGGTCAATGCCGACAGATATTTAGGCGCCGCCTTCTTGATTCTCAAATCGCTGAGGAAACGGAGCGGCGGGTAAAGAGGCCAGGCGGGGTGCGATGCTCGCAGGTGCAGGCGGGTGTTCATGTTTCCCCTCAGTGGAACGCGGGGCGGCTTTGAGACCAGACCCTTGTCCCCAGAAGGCCAGCCGTAGGCTGCTTTCTGGCCAGCGGCTGATCCTAATGCGCTTTCGTCCCTCGTCGGCGCGACCCTCGCCAGAGTAGGCGGTCCGCAGTCAAGGAGCGATTACCCTATCCTGAACCCCGAATTCCAGTGTTAGTTCTGGGGGTTGTTGGATAAACCCCGCCGGTAGGGCGTTTTTCAATTTCATCGTCGTGTTCGGGCCTGTCGTCACCTCGCTGTAGCGTCCGGAAAAACGCTCGGCGTACGAAAAAGCCGCTTCGGACACGGTAGTCTGGTTTTAATGATCAAGTGCAAAGGAATCTTCGCGGCACTGGCAGGGATCGCTGTATCGACGGGGCAGGCCGTTACGCATCATCCTGGTCCGTATATGCCGCTTTGCTCGCACATCACGCTCACGGCCAGCTACTTGGCCGAAGCCGAGCCGGGAAAGGGGCCGGGATTTTTATTTGTAATCAGCAACGATACGAATAAGGACATTCGTCTTGCCGAGCCTGTTCCGTCGAGTGCGCATTGGTACGCGCATGTCGATAAAAAATGGTTGTGGCGCGCATCGAGCGGCTCGGGTGGAAGTTTCGTGGATGCCTACAACGAGAAAGGCGAGGTGTTTGCGTATCAGCCGAAAGATCCGCCGCCGCACCCGGAATACATGACAGTTACGGCGCACGCCTCGCATGAATGGACTGAGAGTGTGCAGGACCATCCTGCAATCGCATATCGTCCGAGCTGCGCCATCTGCAACTACCCCGGTGAGCACGAATATCGCGCTGTTTTTGCCTATGCGTATGTGCCGCATCCTCAGGAACATGCCGACGGCCTGCTTGCCTGTGGGCTGCGATCGGAGCCGGTGGTGATGCCCCCGCTCGTGACGTCACACTCCGCGTCGAAGTGATGGAAGAGGAGAAAAAAGTTTTGTGACAGGTCGCCTTTAACTCCCATTCCTGCGTCTATCTGCATTGGAAGCGCTCCTCTACACCACGGCGATGAGCGCAACCCAGCACGCCAGATGGTGTTCTGAATAGTGTTGGAGGAATTATCCACAATGCGAAAAACACTCTGTACGATAGCGCTCACTGGTCTGCTCGGGCTTGGAATGACGGCATTTGCGCAGGACCAATCAACCACCCCGCCGCCGATGCACGGACCGCACGGGCAGATGATGAACCCGGATAAGCAGCTTGAACATCTGACGAAGACTTTGAGTCTGACTTCGGATCAGCAGACCCAGATCAAGCCGATTCTTGAAAACCAGCAACAGCAGATGATGCAGCTTCATGAGGATCAATCGCTTTCGCGCGACGATAAGATGGCGAAGGCAAAGAGCCTGCACGCGGACACTACCAGCAAGATCGAAGCGGTGCTGACTCCTGACCAGAAGCAGAAATACGAAGCTATGCAGCAGCAGATGCAGGAGCGGATGCAGCAGAGAATGCAGGGCGGAGCAGGAACACCGCCGCCGGCACAGCCTCAGCAGTAATTTGTATCTGATTCGGTTACAAAAAGGCTGCCGGTTGCCGGCGGTCTTTTTGCTTAATACTGCTTAATGCGATGGAGGATTGACGACCGTCGCGCCTGCCTGCTGCACAGCATCGGCGTGGAACTTCTGGTAGTCGTTGTCTGTAACGGCAATGTCGCCGCGCCAGCCGATGATGCCGATCGCGTGCGCAACGACATGGGCCTGGGCGCCGGTTGGGAGCCAGAGCTCGTTGTTAACGAGTTTCTGGTCGAAGGTGAAGGTGCTTCCCTTGCCGACGCTGAATAATCCGAAGCCGAGATGGAAGTTATCGTCAAAGCGGGCGATCATGCGGCGGACCTGGCGATCGCTTTCGTCGATCCAGATGGTGCCGGATAGTTTCTTTGAAGCATTCTCGGCAATGCCATGTGTCTTCGCGTGCGGATCGCCGGTGAAGTCGAAGGCGATGACGCTGCGGCCATCCATCTGCTCTCGTCGCGGGTTCGACACCTTCATGATCTGGAGCAGGCGGCTCACGCTGACTTCGTTCTTGTCGAGCGATTGACCGGGGGGGGTCTTCGAGGCCTTCTCTACCTCTTTCTCGACCCGCTCCTGTTCCTTCTTCTGTTCATCGGCAGTCAGCTCTTTGCCGTTCTTCTTCATCTTTCGGTTGATTTCGTGGCCGTTCACGAAGAAAACATTGTTTTCTTCGCTCTCATTTTTCTTGATGCTTCCGTTCTTGTCGAGTTCATGGGTGACGATAACTTCGTGGTAGGTATAGTTTTCTCGCACCTGGTCCAGCTTGCGCTGGTGGTCCTCGACCTGCCTCATGAGAGTGGGCACGTCGGGCAGAGGCTGCAGCGTCGCCTGCGTGTAGCAGATCGCAGCCATGAAAACGGGGGCGGTCAGCAGAAGCCGGAGCTGCATAAACTGCCTGTCTTTACCTCTGGCCTTTCTTCCTGGATTATCTCAAGGTACGCTGGTACGGTTCGAGTTGTTCCTTGTTAAAAGATGTTCAGCGCTGAAAAAGAGAGGTAACAAAAAAGATATGCTGCGGCTTCTGGTGCGATGGATTCTTGATGCGATTGCGTTGTTGATCGTTGCCTGGCTGGTGCCAGGCTTCAAGGTGGCGAACCTGCCGTCAGCGCTCATCGCTGTGATTGTGATTGGACTGCTAAACGTAACGCTTGGGTTGCTGCTGAAGTTGATCACGCTGCCCCTGGGAATTCTGACATTGGGTCTGTTTTTTCTGGTAATTAACGCCCTTATTCTGAAGCTTGCCAGCGGGGTTGTCCCGGGATTTTATGTGAATACTTTTGGGGCGGCGTTTATCGGTGCGGCCGTGCTGGCGCTCTTACACATGCTGTTTGAGGCATTGTCGAGCTAGGGCTGTTCAGGCTGCTTAGATTCAGGTACAGCGACACCTCTAGGTTTGTGCGAGTCACGGGAGACGGTAGCGCGGCCGCCGGTAGCCTTTCGCTCCGAACGGGAGCGCGCATGTTCCGGAGCGGGGACTGGTTGCGGCGCAATGCGTGCGCCTGACGCCGCACCGAGTCCGCTGCCTGGAGAGGACACGTGAACTGCGGTGGCCGGAAGAACGCGCTGGTGCGAATGCTGTACGCTGCCGACGACGATGGCGCAGCAGCCCAGCGCCGCCGCGGCCGATGCGAAAACGATCCGTTGCGACAGGAAGCCGCCAAATCTGACGGCAAAGTTTGGGTGCGGGTGCGAGGCTTCGCGATGCAGGCGCGCATGGATGCGGTGTTGGAGATTCGCCGGAGCCTGCGCCTGTGCGAAGAGGCGCAGCGCAGCATCGATCTGCCGGTCTGTGTCGTTCGCCGGGTTTGGATGCGTGTTCATCAGCTACTCCTCTGCTTCGTGAGCAGCTCAGAAAGTTCGCGGCGCGCGCGGAAGATGCGGGAGCGGATGGATGACTCTGTTGTCGAGCAGATGCTGGCGATCTCGGTAGTTGACAACTCTTCCAGCGCCGAGAGCAGAAGGGCCTGGCGCTCCTTTGCCGGTAGCTGATCGATGAGCGCGAGCACGCGCGCGTGTTCCTGCGAGGATATCACCTCGTCGTCGGCGCGGCGCTCGGCTGAGGGGAGCGTACGCACGAGATCGGCGATATCTTCGGTTTCAGGACGGGCCTTGCTGCGGCGCTTGCGATCGAGAGCCAGATTCCAGGCGATGCGGACGAGCCAGACGCGGGCGTCGCGAATTTCACTAAGCTTGTTCTGGTGCCTGAGGACGCGGAGGAATGTTTCCTGCACGATGTCTTCGGCTTCAGCGGCATTGCGCGTGACCGAGTAGGCGACACGATAGAGCGTCGTCGAATATTCGGCGACGAGCGCAGTGATGATTTCGCTCACATCTTCCCGGGTCTTCAAGACAGGTTGAGTGTAAAACCAGCTGGCGGCTTGTGCTTCGCAAGAGGTCATCTTCTACTGTGACTGACGGCTGACAAGCCTTTTGCGCTCATGAAAAAGCGGGCTACGCCATTGGAGATGACCATTGGCTTATCCTGCTATGCTGGCTGCAATTGCGATGCGACGCCAAGAGTGGTTTGAACTGCACGATCACCGGCTGTATCCCGGCTTTCTGCGCGACATGGTAACGGATGCGCTCGAAGCGATCTGGAACCAAACGAACAGCTATCGCGTGATTGCGCCGCGTTTGCGAGCGGCAATGGAGGAGGCCGGAACACATCACATCGTGGACCTCTGTTCGGGTGGAGGCGGACCGTGGATTCGGCTGCGGGAACAATTCGCGACGGCAGAGCGGTTTCCGGTCTATGTCTCGTTGACCGATAAGTACCCGAACGAACAGGCGTTGACGCGGTCAAGGGTTGAGGAGGGGATGGAATTCTATTTCGCTCCCGTGGACGCCACGGGGATTCCCGCGGACCTCGACGGCTTCCGCACGATCTTCTCTACGTTTCACCACTTCAATCCAGAGGAAGCGCGGGCGATTCTCAGCGACGCAGTGATGCGGCACCAGGGGATCGCAATTTTTGAGGCCGCGAAGCGCAGCCTCCGCACGATGTTGGCCACGGCGGTGGTGCCGCTGCTGTGCTGGTATGTGACTCCGCGTATGCGACCATTTCGCTGGTCGCGCATTTTGTGGACGTATCTGCTGCCGGTGGTTCCTTTTACTTTGTTTGCCGATGGAGTTTTGTCGTGTCTGCGGGCGTATTCGCTTGAGGACTTGCGGGAATTAACAGATGGGTTGGGCGGCGACGAGTATCGGTGGGAGATTGGCGAGCAGGACAGCGGAAGAATCGAGATCACCTATCTGATCGGCAGGCCTCTTCAAGGTTTCAGCCCAGCCAAGCAGTTCATCTCTGCGGCATCGATCAGGAGATAACAAAGGCCCGCGAATGGCGGGCCTATTGTTCCTGGGGGAGAGCAACTTTACGGCTGCGGCTGTGGCTGGGCGGTTGGCCCCTGTAGCTTCTGAGCGGCGATCTGACCGGCTGCGGTGGTCTTGTCCTGGTCCTTGATCTCAGCGTAGAGGCGTTTTGCTTCAGCCGGTTTGGTGGTTTCATAAAGGCCGGCGAGTTGGATCTTTGCCATGCTGGCGGGCACAGTGAGCGTCGGCTTGGCGATGAGTTCCTGATACAACTGGATGGCTTGCGCGTCACGTCCCGTTTGATGATAGAGGCCAGCCAGCGCGAGCTTTGCAAGCGCGGCAACGCCACTGTCATGCGAATCGGCGGCCTTCTTCAGATCGTCTTCGCCAGCGGCTGTCTGGCCCATGTCGATCGCGGTCATTCCTGCGAGATAGCGGGAGTTTGCGCCTGCCTTGAACCAGCCGTAGCTGTTGGCTACTTCTTCGAAGAGCGGATGCGCGGCCTTCGCGCGGTCAGCTGCGGTGGCGTAGGTCTTGAGACCGGGTTCGGCGGGCTGCCCCGGCTGCGTTAGCGGCGTGTTGTAGATATCCATGGCCTGGCCGAAGAGGTTCGCGGCGCGCTCGGAGCGGTTGTTATAAGCGATGGCGCCAGCGAGGACGACGGCAATGACGGCGACTACGGCAATCGACGTCTTGAGGATGGCGGCGCGATGGGCATCCAGCCAGCTGATGCTGGATGCAGTCGCCTGAACGAAGCTGTCCTGCTTAAGCGCGTGACGGGTTTGTGTATCCACGAGTTTCCTTCAAGATCCTTTTATGGAAGGGGAACTTGGCAGGCAGGGAAATTGTGCTGTCTGCTTAGATATTTTAAGTCTAGCAGCGTGCGATTAGGCGGGTCAAACGCTGACCGGGCCACCTTATAAGGCGAAAGGGCAGCCCTTAAAGCTGCCCTCTTTGCCGCAAGGGATGGATCGGTACTTACCAACCGCGTCCTGTGGTGTCTGTGTCCGGCGTGAAGGACACTCCGCGCAACGCTTCTGCGAAGCCGGCCTGGCGAAGTGTGAAGAATTTCTCGCTCGCCGCCCCCGTGGCGTTCGTGTTCTTCAGCTTGTCCGTGATGACGACGAGCCGGTTCGGATCGGCGCCAGTGTCGCCATTGCCGCTGATGGTGGAGGTGATGCCCCAGATGGTGACCGTGCCATCGTGATTTACGCGGCCAGTGATGTTGCGAAGGCCATCGGTGGCCGGAGCCCAGGGAAGGTTCGTGGCGGGGTTATTGCCTGTGGGATAACCGTGGATCTGATATGCGCTGCCGAGATCAAGTCCGTTCTGGAACGTGTAGGCGAGCGTCCAGGTCGTGCCGTTGAAGACCCACTTCTGCAGACCGGCAGTCGTTTGTGCGGCTGCGTGCGTGTAGAGATCGGTCCCGCCGGTGTAGCCATCACCCTCGTCGGCAACATAGAGCGTATTCGCATCGGCGAACCAGATGCCGAAGGGAAAAGCGGTGACAGTTGCGGATTTGTTCGGCGTAGAAGGAAATCCTGACAGGATGCACATATTGCTTGGCAGGCCGGCCGTTACGAGGGTTGAAGGATCATAGGTCAGAGGCGATGTGGGAAGAGTGGCGGAACTGGAAGGGAGCCCCACTCCCTTCGGGCATGCCGTGCCTGTTGTGTCGAGGAAGTACACCGTGTTGACTCCATTGCTGCCGCTGCCCTTGGTGTAATAGAGCACGTTGTTGAAGATGGTGAGGCCGCGGAAGTTGTCGTCCTTGCCCACCTTGTCGGCCTTTGCTCCCAGGAGCGTTACGGAGAAGCTGCCAACCGGGGTCGGCGTGCCGGGATTCTGCTCGGTTTCGGGCTCTTTCAGCGCATCGATGATCTGCGTGCCTGCTCCGAGGACAACGCCTGCGGGCTGCGGGTTGGCACCGTTTCCGGCGTTGCCTGCGGTGTAGATGAGGTTCTCGCCATCGTTGTTATAGAGGACGGCTGCGCGACCGTTGTTGCCGCTGTAGGCGTTGGTCTCCGTGAAGTGGAAGCGTCCGTATGCGTCGACTCGGGCTACGGCGCGGAAGGTGTTTTCACCGACCGGGTTGGTTGTGTCTACAGCGCCCGGCGTATTCGAGTTGGAGACGTCGATGGTGTCGACGGGCGAGAGATAGCCCATGAAGGTGAGATAGCGGCGGTCCGTCGAAAGGTTAAGGGCGAGCTCGGACTTGGAGCTGAAGCTGGTAACGAGCTGATCGCGCTTGCTGGTAATGCCGCGCTGCGAGTTGTTCGGTACTTCGAGCGAATTGATGACCCAGCCTGAGGGTGTGATCTGGTCGAGATAAATCTTCGCGGTGATGCCGAAGCTGGCGTCGTAGATGTCGTTGTTCCAGACTTGCGGGTAAGAGCCGTTATAGGGAGCGCCAGTAGAAGCTCCGCATGCGCCCGTCGCCGGAGCGCAGTTCGGAGGCAGGACTGTTCCGACCTTTACGTTGTTCGGGTTGTTGTCATACACCGTGCGGCTGACAACCAGATTGCCGGGCAGGAATTGACGGTCATGGTCGCGGTCGTGATCGCGATGGGAATCCTGCGCCTGAGATGGCAGGCCACCGGCAATGAAACCCAGGGAAAGTAATGCCGTGGCAGCAGCAACCATGCTACGCCTGCTCGTTTTTAGGGACTTTGATGTCATGTACTGTTCTCCTGAAATGAGCGGACACGATTGCAACCTGCCATGCCGCCAAGGCAGACGTTAGCAGCGGGTTGTTAAAAATGAATTACTTAAGACAACCTTAAGACGCGGCGAAGGGTCAATATTGCGGCGAAAAAACCTGCGCAAACTCATCGACTCTTCCCTTATCGCAAGGCTTCACTCGAACATCTAGGTGAGGAGAGCTATACTCCACTCGTATTTCTATGGGAAGTTTTTTTTGATCGGTCGTCCTCATGGAGGGGCACAGCAGGGCTTTCAGAATTTGCGTAGAGGCTGAGACGCAAATTCTGAAAGCCCATCATCGCTCGGGCATAGAGATCGAAAGCATTCGCAGGACACCGTTGTGTGCCCTGCATGGTTATGCCGCGCGGACGGGATCTTCGATCTGGCCGTTTTCGATCTTTTCCTGGCAATCGATGCAGTTTGGGGTCCACGGCACGGCTTCAAGGCGCTTAGCGCCGATGGGGTCGCCGCATTGCAGGCACTCTCCGTAGCTGCCTTCGCCGATCCGTTCAAGCGCAAGGCGAATTTGCGATAGCTGGGTATGCCCGTTGGTTCCCTGAGTGAACAGCAATTCTTTTTGATAAGAAGTTACTGCCTGGTCGGCGACGTCCTGGGTTTCGTCGGCGACGGTCTGGCGGCCTTGTTCGACGGCGGTCAGCATGCTGCGTTCCAATAAGGCCTGCTGCTCGCGCAGTTTTTCTTCAAGCTGCCGTACGTTTTGGGGAGACAGGGTCACTTTACTTAAACTCCTTTACCGAAATCATCGTTCTCGTTCTTCCTGCGAGACAAGTATTGGACGCGGTTTGGGGAGGAAAAGATTTACGGACGAGTTGCATTCATTCACAATTTTCGTGAGCATTTTTCGGGGCGCGCTTGATACGGCAGCGACTGCCGTATAGGCTTGAAGCAGCCATGTACGAAGATTTTCACGTGAATGATCGCTGGACCGGCGAAGATCTGCATTGCCGGTGGAAGGCAAATATCGTTGCCATCGCTACGCGACATGCTGATGCCGTGGATGTTCGCTATGAGGTGAACATGAGACCCGTCTGGATTGCGATGCCTTGCCTGGCCTGGGTAGAGCAGAAGAAACGGACCGGGCATGTGATCACCGATCAACTCGCTGCACAGATTGCGGGCCACTATCTGAAGCAGGCGATCGAGTCCGGCTATGACAATGGCCGTGAGATGTATACCATGACCATCGATGAGGTGCTGGAGCACCTCGACGTAGTGCTGCATGAGGCTGGACACACCAGCAAGCTTCCAACCTTGCCTGCTAACGACGACGCGCAGCCAGTTCCTTAAAGCAGGAAAGAGCGCAGCAGGAACAAGGGCTGCGGGAAGCAGCCCTTGTCTTGTGCTCGTAAATCCTCTTACGACCTAGTAGCGACCGCCACTGCGTGGTCTTCTAGAATCGCGGCCGCCGGCTTGTGCCTGATAGCAGCTTTTGCAGAAGACGGGACGGTCGCCGCGCGGCTCGAAGGGTACTGTGGTCTGCTGGCCGCAGCCGGCGCAGATCACTGACGTTCCCTGTGTGGCGTTCGATCGATATCCGCCGCCACCGCCGCTACTGTAGCCGCCGCCACCACCGCCACCCTGGTGATCATTCTTCTTCGCCTGACGGCATGCCTTGCACCGCTTGGGCGCGGAATAACCCCGTTCGCGGAAAAATGCCTGATCCGCGGCCGTAAATGTGAATTCCTGTCCGCAATCGGTGCAGATGAGTTGCAGATCCCCAGTCATATAAGCTCCTTAGTTGTTTCGTTCCCGTCTGGAGAGTTCCTGCACCTGATTCACTTATCTACTCGGTACTGGAGGAGATAGACAGAAAGTCTGAGCAGCGGTTCGAGGGTAATGTTTATTATTGCACTTCCCGGGGACGCCGAATCATTAAATCGAAGCCAAGGTTTGCCGGATGCCCTCTTTATAGGGCGTTTTGGCCGGCTCGCCCAGCAGGTTTCTCAGGCGCGTGTCGTCCAGGATGACAGGTGTGGTCAGAAGATAATGCATTTCAACCAGTTCGCGCACCATGGGATTGAAGAGGCCGAAGATGCGCAGGATGGTCTTTCCTGCGACCGTATATTTCGGTTTGCGCCCGGCCTGGGCGAAGATTTCGTCGGCCATGGTCCGGATTGAGGTGACACCGGCGCCGCTCAGATTCCACGCTTTCCCCCAGGCTCTCGGTTCAGTGATGAGCCGCACGATGGTCGCACCTGCGTCGGGTATGTAGACGAATTCGTGGGGCGTATCAATCGGGCCAACGAGTTGGGCTCGCTTGCCTGTTTTGGCGGCTTGAAAAGCGCTCCAGAGAAAGCTTTTGTCGACTCCGGGGCCGTAGAAGTCGGGTAGCCGCAGGATGGCGGTTTGAATCCTTCCTGTATCGTGCGCCGCGAGCACGAGATCTTCTTGCTCCTTGCGCATGCGGCCTTTGAAGGTGTGCGGCTGACGCGGGTGATCTTCACCCACGCGGGCGGTCTGTGGTTTGCCGTAGGGATAGACGGTGCCGATGAGTAGAAGCTTCTTCACACCTGCGGAGATGGCTCCGTCGAGCGTCTTCTTCATCAACTGCGGATGCAGTTCGAATTGCCAATAATTGACGCCAACCATGTAGATGACGGTGTCGATGCCTGCAAGTGCCCGGCGAATGGACTCGGGCGCATCCGGATTCCATATGGCGATGGTGGCGAGCGGGTCGCTGCCGAAGGTTGCGCGGAGCGAAGATTCTGATCTACCGATAACGCGATAAGGTTTGCCCTTGGCACTAAGAGACGCGGCAAGAGCCTTGCCGAGATTGCCTGCCGCCCCTATAAGAGCGATGGATTCCATAAAAATCTCCTGTTGTGAACAGCATTTCTAAAATGAACATTGTTCATATACAAAATGATGTTCGATAATGACTACGGAGTCAAGAAAATTATGGGTGTTTCGGAAAGGCGCTTGCGAGAGAAGGAGACGCTGCGCAAGCAAATTCTGGATGCGGCACGCAAGATTGTTGTAGCCGAAGGGTTTGACGCGCTTACCATCCGCCGGGTAGCCGATGCGGTGGAATATGCTCCGGGCACGCTTTACCTCTATTTTGAGAATCGAGATGCCATTGCGCGTGATTTGTGCGTGGGGGTATATCTGGCGATGCATGATGCGCTCTCTCCCATTGCGAAAATCAAAGACCCGAAGAAAAGGCTGCGCACGTTCATTCACAAATATGTTGACTTCGCGCTGGGTGATCCGGAGATGTACCGGCTGGCCCTGATGTCGGACCCGAAATTCAGTGATGTGCTCTTGCGCGATGGCCCGATAGAAAGCGCAGATGGGCCGGGACAAAGGACATTTGCGCTCATAGTGAAAGCGATTGCCGAGCTGCGGCAGAAGGAAGCTGGGGCTGTTGCTCTGGCGGAGACGGTGTGGATGGCCGTGCATGGCCTGGTGAGTTTGAAGATCGTTTGCCATGCCTATCCGGTGACTCCGGTCGATGAGCTTGCGGATACGCTTGCCGATACGTTGTTGTCAGGCATGTTACAAGACAGAGTGCGCCGATAAGGCTTTGCCATCTTATGGCGCCGGATGGCACAATAAACGGTTTGCCCAAGGAGCATATTTATGGGAGCTGCCACGACGGCAACTGACCTCCGAACCTTGATTGAAGGCCCTCACATCCACCGGAATCTGTCCACCCCGCAACTGGTCGAGACAGCCATTGCCCGCGGCGAAGGCAGACTGGCTGCGAATGGCGCGTTGGTGGGATACACGGGCGCGCGTACCGGGCGGTCTCCGAAAGACAAGTTCACGGTCGAAGATGACGAGACGCGCAGCCGCGTGGACTGGGGCAAAGTGAACCAGCGCTTCGATCCGGCAAAGTTTGAGGCGCTGCTCGATCGCGTGGTGAAGCACATGGCCGAGCGCGATCTGTATGTGATGGACCTCTATGCAGGGGCCGATACGGCCTACCGTTTGCCGATCACGATCATTGCTGAATATGCCTGGCACGCGCTTTTTGTGAAGCAGCTTTTTGTGCGTCCGCAATTGGCAGAGTTGGGTCGGCATGTAGCGGAGTTCACAGTGATCGCGTCGCCGGAGTTCGAAGCCGTTCCCGAGCGCGACGGGACCAAGTCGGGAACGTTCATTCTCGCTGACTTTACCCGCAAAATCATTCTTATCGGCGGCACAAAATACGCCGGCGAGATGAAGAAGTCGATCTTTGGCGTGATGAATTATCTGTTGCCTGGGAGAGATGTTTTCCCGATGCATTGCTCGGCCAACGTCGGCGCGAATGGAGAGACGGCGTTGTTCTTTGGCCTGTCGGGAACGGGCAAGACGACGCTCTCTGCCGACCCGCTGCGCCGGCTGATCGGCGATGACGAGCATGGCTGGAGCCCGGCGGGGGTCTTCAATTTCGAAGGCGGCTGCTATGCCAAGTGCGTCGATCTCTCAGAGGAAAAAGAGCCGCAGATTTATCACGCGATCCGCTTTGGATCGGTGCTCGAAAATGTCGTGATTGATCCGGTGACAGGCGTTCCCGATTATTCCGATATTCGCTATACGGAAAACACGCGCGCTGCCTATCCGATCGAGTTTATTGAGAATGCCGTCATTCCCGGCGTAGGGGGACATCCGAAGAACGTGCTCTTTCTGGCGGCTGATGCTTTTGGGGTTCTTCCACCCATTGCGAAGCTCACCCCTGAGCAGGCGATGTATCATTTCCTTTCCGGCTACACGGCGAAGCTTGCCGGAACGGAGGCCGGATTGGGCAGCGAGCCGGTGCCTGAATTTTCCGCGTGTTTTGGATCGCCGTTCCTGCCGCTTGCACCGAGAGTGTACGCGGAAATGCTCGGCCGCAGGTTGAAGGAACACGATGCACAGTGCTGGCTCGTGAATACAGGCTGGACGGGCGGTGCATTCGGCGTGGGAAAGCGTATGAGCCTGAAGCACACGCGGGCGATAGTGCATGCAGCGCTGGACGGACGGCTTGCCAAAGCTGAGTACGTCACCGAAGAAGCATTCGGGCTATCGATTCCTGCTTCATGTCCTGACGTACCGAGCGAGTTGCTGCATCCGCGAAATGCGTGGGCAGACAAGCGCGCGTATGACGCTCAGGCCGGACTTCTTGCTGCGAAGTTCGAAGAGAACTTTGCCAAGTTCGACGCCCCGGAAAATGTGCGCGCTGCCGGTCCGAAGGCGCGCGCATAGACTGTGATGTTTGCCCGCAGGCTGCAAGTCGAAAGCGTGAATGCTGACGGAGAAGCGCGGCTTTTCCCGATCGCATGGATCGACAATTTCGCCATGCGCAACTTCACCAACGATGCCGTCCTCGACGACACGCTGCCCGTGGCCGATGGCGTGCTTGAGGTTGGTTATCGCGTGCCGCTCGATCACCTGCGAGTGGCGATGGAAGACTGGTTCCGGCGCAAAGGCTATCTCAAACCTGATGACAAGCTGCGGATTATCCAGGTTCAGGACGGGTAGTACTCGAAATAAAGGACAGCCTCGAATGGGCCGGGCTGGCCGTCCTTCATCCTGGGTTCGAAGACCAGGTCTCGCGCGTATTTACGGAAGGTTCCTTCCAGGTGCTTGTCATCGGAATCAACGACCGACTCCTTGGTGACACGTCCTTTTTCGTCCACGGACACCGCGATTTGAATATTTCCATAACGCGCCTGCGAGAGGTCCATCGGTTTGGATTTGACGATCTTGTACTGGCTTTGCGGGGCGGGCTGCGATGGGGTGTCGGGGATTTCCATGAAGTTGTCGGGGAACTCTTTGACGGCCTCGACGGTTCCGGTTGCTTCGACTAGTAGTTTCTTGTCCTCGTAGATGCGGATTGTTGTCGGAAATGTATGCGAGCCGACCGGCAGCCACTGGTCATACATAGTGGTGCGATTGAACATTTGCACATAAGCAAAGAGGCGAATCATAGGGTTGAAGCAGATCGCTGTGCCGTTGTTGTCATTTGCGCACAGCAAGGGAGAGCCTTCGAGCTGTTCGCGATGCATTGTGCTGACGCTCTCGGGCTCCTGGCTGAAGCGGTTGACGGCTGCCTTTGGAAAGTCCATAACCCCTTCAAAATCGATAATCTTGAGCGGCATGTCACCGGTGTAGTGCAGCCAGTCAACGTGATCACGCAGGTTGCTGATCCTTGTCAGCTGGTAATTCTCTGCTTTGACTTCAGTTCGCTGAAACATGCCCGGGCTGCGATAGATGTCGTACGTCGCCGTGCTTTCGTGGCCGTCGCGGTCGTATAGCTTCAGGTCGTAGTGAATGTGGTGGGCGATATCCGTCGGTGTGGCTGCGGCGAGAAGGGACCTAGCGTGCGCCATCTCACTCTCATAGTTCGTGTTCTGCATGACCTGGCTTTGAGCATGCACGAAGGCGAGCGCAAGCAAGAGAATTGGAGCGAAGCGGCGCATCGGCGATATGGTAGCGTTCTACGCCAGTTCGGGCAACTAGTGAGTGAGGGACAAACAAGCCGATCTGGCTTACGCGAGGTGCGTTTGCTGCATCCCATCCACTGTTCGTCAATCTTTTAACACCGAGGTATGTCATGAAACTGGAAACCATGAAGGAGCTTTTGCTGGACGAACTGCAGGATCTTTATTCAGCCGAGACACAGATTACGAAGGCCTTACCGAAGATGGCCAAGACGGCATCCACTCCGGAGCTCAGGCAGGCATTTGAGAGCCATCTGCAGGAGACGGAAGGACATGTGCAGCGTCTGGAAAAGATATTCAAGCATTTGCAGGAGAGCACAAAGGGCAAGACCTGCGAGGGCATGAAGGGTCTCCTCAAAGAGGGCGAGGAGCGTATCAAGGAGGGCGGCGATGTTGACGTTGTGGATGCCGGACTCATTGCTGCGGCTCAACGTGTCGAGCACTATGAGATCGCCGCCTATGGCTCAGCCCGCACCTACGCGGAGTTGCTGAAAGAAAACGAGGTGGCGAAGCTGCTGGACCAGACGCTCAATGAAGAGAAGTCTGCCGATCAGAAGCTCACCAAGATTTCGAAATCGGTAAACATGAAAGCCGCTGCATGATTCTGTGCACGACAAAGTTACAAATACGCGCCCGGATTTGTTTCGCACGATGACCCCGGCGATCCAACCGTTCGCTCCATAAGAACCATCGAAGCAAGTCGAGAAAGTGAGGTGGATGGCATGTTCCTGATTCTGGCGCTGATTCTGGTCTTAGCGTGGATTGGCGGATTTGTAGTGTTTCACACCGCGGGATTTCTCATTCACTTGCTGCTGATCTTCGCGGTGATTTCGATCATTCTGCATTTTGTGCGGGGTTCGGCAGCAAAAGTATGAAAGGCGCCGTTGAAAGCGGCGCCTTATTTATTCGTTGTAATGCAAGAGACTGAAGACGTCGTAGTCCTTGAACTTTTCCCGGCCCTTCAGGAAGTCAAGTTCCACGGCAAATCCAAGTCCGGCAATGCGTCCGCCCAGTTGCTGGACCAGCTTCACCGTCGCTTCCATCGTGCCCCCGGTGGCGAGCAGGTCATCGACGATCACTACGTTCTGGCCCGGATCGATGGAATCAAGGTGGAGTTCCAGAGAATCCGTCCCATATTCCAGGTCATAGGTGACGCGGGCTACGGGAGCGGGTAGTTTGCGCGGCTTGCGGACGGGGACGAAGCCGGCATTGAGGCGATAGGCGAGGGCTGGGCCGAAGATGAAGCCGCGCGCCTCGATGCCGAGCACGAGGTCGATGTCTTTGCCGATGTAGTGCGCGGCTAAAGCGTCGATGAGCTGCGCGAAGCCGATTTTGTCTTTGAGCAGGGTGGTGATGTCGTAGAAGAGGATCCCCGGCTTAGGGAAGTCGGGGACGGTGCGGACGAGCGACTTCAGCGGCTCGCAATCTAGTTCAAGACTCATAGCTGGCCTTACCAGGCTCCTTCAATCTGAAATGGTCCAAGGTCATTGTCTTCCGAGTCGTCGAGGTGGTGCTCGATAACGTGGTCGACGCGGCTGCCTCGCGATCCGCGGCCGAGCGCGAGACGCAGGGCGGCAAGGTCGGCCGGTTCGCCGGCGGCGACGACTTCGACGTGGCCGTCCTCGGTGTTACGCACCCAGCCGCGCAGGCCCAGCGCTCCGGCTTCGCTGTGGACATACCAGCGGAAGCCGACGCCTTGCACGCGGCCTTGGATGAGGTAGTGACGAACCATATCCTGTGAACCGAAGACAAGTGTTGCAGATGCGCGCCGCGGGTGCAAGGTGACGCCAAGACCCCAGCGGGACCAAGTCTTTGAAAATAAACGTCTCGCCCAAATATCGCGCTAAATTCCAGATATGGCTGCGCTTACAGGCAAAGTATTGAAGTCCGGTTCGTTATGGAATTGCGGGGGTGCGTCGGTGCCCGTGGCTACTTGATCCCTGCTTATATTTTACCGCATTTCGCGTAATTGTACGCCAGTACTTGTTGCAACGATTAAATTATTTTTGCTCAAAGGTCATGATGTGGGTCGCATCCGTATTAACGATGGGGGCGAAGCCGAGGCGTTCGTAGAGGCAGGCTGCGCTCGCGTTTTCCGCGCGGAGCGGCGACGAGCGCTCTTCCAATGCCCCGGTTCCGCCATGCCTGTCGTACGTACACCCGCCTGATTCGGCTAACTTCGGGGTCGGCCGCAAACGGATCACAGTTCAAGCCGCCGACGGCGATTATCTGCCCTTGATCAAAGTGGCCGCAGAGTATTTCTCCCGGAGCATCGAAGCGGTTCTCGCCGCTGTTCCAATCCTCCAACAACGTTTCGATGAAGTTGTATCCTTCGTCGAGCGCCTCGATCTGCAACTGCTCGATTCCAGGGACCGGCAGCTCGATTTTTCGGATCGAGGTCATTCAGTGCCGGATCGCCCAGGCGAGCCCATCCGGCTCCGGACCGACGTCGATGTGGCCGGTGACTTCGAGCGTCTTCAGGTCGATCACGGCGACGTAGTTGTCCGGAGAGCAGGCGACGTAGGCGCGGGCGCTGTCCGGTTGCATGAGGATGCCGGCGGCGCCGTGTCCGACCTTGATTCTCTTCACTTCTTTCCGCGTGGCGGCATCGTAGACCGCCACCTCCGGCTGACGCAGACTCGATATGAAGACGAGCTTTCCGTCAGGGGTGAACTTGAGGCGGTTGGCGCCCTGCATGTTGGCGGAGATCGTTTGCGTTACCGTCTTACTGGCGCGATCGATGATCGAGATGGTGCCGTCCTGGGAATTGGCTACCCAGATCTCGCTGCCGAAGGGGGAGACATCGAACCCTTCCGAGCCTTTGCCGACGGAAACGACGGTCTCGTTCCAATCGCCTCCGGGGGGTCCCGGCGGAGGTCCTGGCGGCGGCCCTCCGGGAGCTGTCCCTTTGACCTTCTCGATGATGCTCACGGTTGCCGAACTGACGTTCGTCGTAAAAATGGATTGCAGGTCGGGCGAGACGAAGATCATGTGCGTGCGGTTCTGGCCGGTTCCCAGAATCCAGTCCACCTTATTCGTTGCCGGGTCGTAGCGGCCGATCGCTTTTGCCGCTTCGGCGGTGAACCACACTTTGCCATCGACAAAGGTGAGGCCATGCGGGCCGCGCAGCGGGCCGAGGTCGATTGCGGGAAGCGCCCGCTGGTGGACCAGATCGATGACTGCAAGCGTGTTATACGCCCCACCGCCATAGTTCGAGGCGTATGCTGTGCTTCCGTCGGTGGATGCGATGACTTCATGCGGGTCGTTGCCAACCGGGACGCGCGCGAGTACCTGAAGGCTGGAGGGGTCGACGATGGCCAGTGTGTGAGCTCGTTTGGAGAGGGCCAGCAATGATTGCTGGGGCGTGCTCTGAGCGCGGACCGGCAGCGAGAAACACGCGCTGATGCAGAGGAGGGCGAGAACGAGCCTGGTTTTCATCAGGGCAGAATCTTACTATCAAGCGGATGCTGTTCCCAGTGCTTTTCGCACGACAGCCTTCATTGTGCCAGGATACGGCTCTTAAATTCGGTTTACACTGGCAACGTTCAGATGCTGTGCCGGAGGCGGATTCGTGGCGGAGATTGTAGCGGGTGAGGGTGGTCTGCAAAAGGTGCGAGTGAGCACCTCTGCGGCGGAGGCCGACATTTACTTGCACGGCGCGCAGGTGACGTCGTGGCGTCCGGCGGGCGCCGAAGAGGTGATCTTCTTAAGCAAGCAATCACGCTTTGAAGATGGGAAGGCAATACGCGGCGGTATTCCTATCTGCTTTCCGTGGTTTCGTGCCAAGGCCGACAACGCGCAGGCTCCAGCGCATGGATTTGTGCGGACAAAGGCGTGGCAGGTTGATTCGCTGGAGCAGGAGCAGGATTCGGCTGTCGTGACGATGTCGACTGAGAGCGATGACGGAACTCGACGCTGGTGGCCGCATGAGTTTCGTCTGGTGCACCGCATTACCGTTGGCGCGGAGTTGAAACTGGAATTGATTGCGATGAACACCGGCTCGACTGCATTTCACTTCGAAGAAGCCTTGCATACGTACCACCGTGTTGCAGACGCTGAGAAAGTTCGCGTGTCGGGTCTGGATGGAGTGACTTTTCTGGACAATGTGGATGCGAACCGGAAGAAGGTGCAGGGCGGCGATGTCATCCTGACGCAGCCAACCGACAACGCTTACCTGAATACGGAGAGCGCGCTGGAACTGGTCGATCCGATGATGCATCGGCGGATTCAAATCGCGAAGGCGAATTCGCGCTCTACCGTTGTCTGGAATCCGTGGGAAAGCGGGGCTAGGGCTTTGGCGGATTTAGGGGACGATGAGTGGCGGCAGTTCGCGTGCGTGGAGGCAAGCAATATTGTGAGTTGCGGTGTAACTCTTGCTCCGGGAGAGCAGCACACGATTACCGCGAAGATCAGCGTCGGTGCTTAGTGCCGCACCCGATTTTGGGACACTGCGTACAATCATGCATATGAAGATCTCAGCACGAAATCAACTGCGGGGCGTGGTAGAAGCGATTGTTCTTGGGGTGGTCACGGCGAAGGTGAGCGTTCGCGTGGGCGACAACCTGATAGAAAGTGTGATCACTCGCCAAAGCGTGGAAGACTTGAACATCAAAGTAGGAAGCGAGGTCACTGCTGTCATCAAGTCAACCGAAATTATGCTCATGGTGGACTGACTTGGCCTTGTAACAACCCGGCCATTCGAGTCTCATCCCAGTCCTGGAGACCTGCCAATCTCTTCTCAGAGAGCCGGGAGCGGCCATCTTCGTCGTCGGTGAAGTATTAAGATAGAGTCACTGGGAAGTGTAACCAATGACTTTATACGTGAAGAAAATCGCATACTCGGTCTGCCTTGTATTTCAGGTTTTTTGGGGTGTAAGGGTCTGGGCGACCGATCCCACGCTTACAGTCAAGGTGATCAGCGAGGCAGGCGCGCAACAGGTCCTTATCGCCGCCGAACATGAAGCCGAAAGGCTTCAGGCCCCATGCGCCATTGCTGTCGTCGACAGGAGCGGTACCCTTGTTGCTTTCCTGAAAATGGACGGAGTCCGTCCCGGTAGTCCGGATCTTGCGATCGGCAAGGCCCGAACCTCTGCGTTACTGCAACGGCCAAGTGCAGAGACGGAGAACAATGTCGATAGTGGCCGCTTAGCCTTTGTTACGGCAGGATTGATGACACTGAGAGGCGGTGTACCACTGATGGCGGGCCAGGAAGTTGTAGGAGCCGTTGGAATAGCCGGCCTGAACAAGGACAACGACGTGACCATAGCGCAGGCAGCAGCCGCAGCGTTTGCGTCTATGTCGGACGCACATTCACCCGCACACTAGCTCTTCAGCCAGAATGCTGGTGAGATTGGCATCTTCGCCTGCCTTCTAAATTTTAAGTGACCTCAAGCGTCGCACCTATTCTTCATTAAGAAAGCTCATATTTCAGGCGCATCAGGAGGGCATTGATGCGCCTGAAATTTACTCTCTCTTCTGACAACTTTTCAGCGAACTCAAGGAGGTGCGCGATGAAAGCTATAAGGACATTGGACAATCACCCGCCGCGAGACCTCGCATCGCAGTCGGAGGAGAAAAGGAGCTATCGATGACTTCACGTACTTTCTTGATTACGGGCGCGAGCAAAGGCATCGGCCTCGCAATCTCAGAACGTCTCTCGCGACAAGGCCACAATGTTGTGGGAATTGCCCGCCAGGTGAAAGATGTGCGATTTCCCGGACAACTGGTATCGGCTGATCTCGGCAACGACGCGGAAACGGATTCGGTAATCGCTGATCTGGTACAGAAGTGTGCCTTTGATGGTGTGGTCAATAACGTTGGCATGGTGAACGGTGCACCTGTCGGTCGCATAGCGCTCGCTTCGCTGGATGAAGTGATGCGGGTCAACCTTCATTCAGCAGTGAGAATCGTTCAGGCAATCCTGCCGAATATGCTCGCGAAGAAATGGGGCCGCATCGTAAACATCTCCAGCCTCACAGTGCTCGGAGCCATCGAACGCACGTCCTATGCGGCGGCCAAGGCAGCACTCATCAGCTTCGCGCGGACCTGGGCGCTGGAGCTGGCGAAGACCGGCATCACTGCGAATGTCGTGGCTCCCGGCCCTACAGAAACAGAACTCTTTCGCCAGAACAATCCCCCTGGCAGCGACGGGGAGCGGCGCTATCTCTCCAATGTTCCGATGGGTCGGTTCGGCAAACCCGACGAGATCGCAGCTGCGATCGAATTCCTTCTTTCGGAAGATGCAAGCTTCATCACGGGGCAAACATTGTTTGTCGATGGCGGAGCGTCGATTGGCAAGGCAATGTTCTGAGCGCTCACTTCGTGTGTTCCGTTGATTTCGGCGTTGCATTCCGGCACTTCTCAGCATGGCCGATTCGCAATCCATCCTCCGGCTTGATGCGAGCGAACGGCTCGTGCCAAGTTCACGAAACCGTGGTGCTTGAGCCTTCCTTAAATCGGCGGTTGGCACGCCTGATTCGTTCTGAATCGGAAACGGCGGGATCGTACTTCCCGGTAATCGAACAATCGGGATCGTCCTCCGTTCGATCTACTTGCTTCTCCACGTCGTCTGACAACGGATCTGCCACTGCTGTCCATCCTCCCTCTGCGATAAATTAGCGTAAAACCATTGTTGCTGTGCGAGGGGTGAATCGCCAGCAGGCAACGCCGACATAAAAGGTTGTTCCCCTCTCAAAGTATCATCGACTTCTCGACGACATTCTGCAGTTCGCGGATATTGCCCGGCCGTGAATATGCCTGCAGCACATTTCCATCGTTGCCTGGTCAATACTACGAATTTTCTTACCCAGCTCTCCTGAAGGACAGCACGTCACATCGATCATCACTGGCGATGCTGCCCGGGAATTTGCTGCTCAAAAGGGACCAGTCGACTAGATACGATTGACATTAGCGGTTCTATTCGATCGAAGTGATATAGTTTAATTTTGCTCCCGGATGGGCCTGGGAACTCTCCGTCTGCGATTTTGGATAGTCGACTCCCGGTTGCAGCTTGCTCTAAACAATAGTCGATGGGGATTATCCAAACTGCGTGCAGATTGTGCCCGGTAGTGGTAGAGGTTCGATCGCCGACAGTTCCAGGGCGATAATCTTCAACGTTTCCAAAATCTCGATGAGGCTGAGAATGTCACTCACCAGTGGCCGTTTGCCAGTAGCGGTGCTTTACCTGCTGGGCTTCTGCTGTTTCTCTGCAGTGGCGCAGGTGTCAGCGAACTTGTCTGGACGAGTTACCGATCCTACCGGAGCGGCTGTACCGGGCGCGTCAGTTACGGCAAACGATCTCGACACTGGAGTCTCACGAGCCAGCCTTACAAATCAAGCCGGAGTGTATGAACTGTTTGAGCTTCCCATTGGACGGTACGAGGTCCACGCCAGGAAAGACGGCTTTGCAGAGGGAGTGCGTAGCGGCATCGTCCTGGTTGTGGGTCAGGACGCCACTGCGGATCTGACCCTGCAGGTGGGAGAAGTGAAACAACAGGTCACCGTTGTTGAGAACGTTCCCGTCGTGAACCTAACGACGCAGGACATTTCAGGACTGGTCGGCGAGCGTCAGGTGAAAGAACTCCCGCTGAACGGGCGCAGCTACGACCTGCTCCTCACCCTCAACCCGGGCATCGTAAATTTCACATCGCAAAAAACCGGAGGCATCGGAGTTTCGAACTCGACCACGGGAAACAACTTCGCAGTTTCAGGGAACCGCCCGCAACAAAATCTGTTTTTGCTGAATGGCGTCGAGTTCACTGGCGCTGCGGAAAACAACATGCAGCCAGGAGGTCCGAGTCAGCAGTTGCTCGGTGTGGAGGCGGTACGGGAATTCAATGTGCTGCGCGACTCTTACGGCGCCGAATACGGCAAACGTCCCGGCGCACAGGTGATCATCGCCACGCAGTCAGGAACGAACCAGTTGCACGGTTCCGTGTATGAATTTCTGCGCAACAACGCTCTGGATGCTCCAAATTACTTTGACCAGGGGTCCGCTCCGCCTTTTCAACGTAATCAGTTCGGGGCCTCGCTGGGAGCGCCTCTGAAGAAGGACAAGACCTTCGTGTTTACGAACTACGAAGGCTATCGCCAGAACCTGCACCAGACGTCGGTTGCATTCGTGCCCGATCTGGCTTCGCGTGCAGCCGCGGTCCCCAGCGTGCAACCGCTACTGGGCCTGTGGCCTACGCCCCCGGCCGGCGCTCCCGACTTCAGCGGAATCGCCGAGGTCTTCAGCAGTCCAGTGCAAACCATCCGGGAGGACTTTGGAACTGTCAGGGCCGACCAGACTTTCTCGTTGAAGGACCAGTTCTCCGCTGTTTACACCATCGACGATGGCGGTGACGTTACGGCAACCACTGCCAATCCGTACAGTTCCGACATCCTGAATCTGCGGGAACAGGTCCTCAGTCTGGAAGAGACGCATATTTTTTCGCCCACGCTTCTCAACGTGGCTCGCCTCGGGTTTTCGCGCGCCGGTTACTTCTTCACTGGCGAACCCACGCCCGGCACTCCCGCGGTCAACGTTCCCGGCTTCCTCGCAGGACGCCAGGTGGGTGCCGTAGTGGTAGGGGGCAGCGCGGCTTCCAATCCGCAGGCACAAATTGGCCTGGCCGGAAGCAACAACGGGAGCAACCTGCCGATCAAGCGGAATCTGTTCACGTACGAAGATCGTGCGACCCTGTCACGCGGCAGGCACCAGATGAGTTTCGGCGCATGGTTCCAACAATTTCAATCGAACGAAACCATCAACCTCAGCCAGTACGGACAGGCGACATTCGCCAGCCTTCAGACGTTTCTGGCCGGAGTCACGAGCAGCTTCCTGTATAGTCCGGCGCCGACTGAGATGAACTGGCGATCGTTCTTTGGAGCGGTCTATGCGCAGGATGTTATCCGGATCAGCCCGAAGCTCGCGGTCAGTCTGGGATTTCGCGGTGAATTCTCCACTGGCTGGAACGAGGCCCATGGTCGCGCGGCCAACTATACGTTCACGGATGGGGTTATCTCCAGCCAGCCGCATATTGGAGACAACGCCTTTACTGTCAACAATGCAAAGTTCCTGCCGGAACCGCGAATCGGACTGGCATGGAGCCCGCGCCTCAACAAGACCGTTGTCCGCGCCGGCTTCGGCATTTACAACGAACTGCAGGACGCTCTCGGGTATCGCATGGACCAGAATGCACCCTTCAATCCAACCTACAGCATCGCCGCGTTGCCGGTGTCGCAGTTGCCTATCAACCCTGCCGCCCCAGTGCCGGCAAAGGCATTGCTCGTGCCCGGCGGGGTGCAGCCTAATCTGAAAATGCCGACACTGATCTCGTACTCTCTGAGAGTCGAACAGGAGATTACGCCGAATACATCGCTCACGATAGGTTACGTGGGTTCTCATGGCTACCATGAACTCATCGGCATCGATGCCAACACACCTGTCCCCACAATTTGCCCAGCTGCGCCCTGTCCAGCCGCGTATCCAGCTAATTTTCCAGGAGCGTTGGCAAATTCAGCTATCCCGGCAGGCTCCTTCTACATTCCCGTAGGAAGACCGAAGGCGAATCCAACGCTGGCGAATACGTGGACCTGGTTTTCGGCCGGTGACAGCTATTACAACGCGCTTCAGATAGACGTGAACCATCGCTTCAGCCACGATCTGGCGTTGCGCGGTGTTTATACCTGGTCGAAGGCGTTGGACGATGGAGATTCGCTCAATGCAACAACAGCGGGGAACGCGCCCGGCCTCGTATCCAACCCTTACGACGTGAAAGCAGACTGGGGCCCTGCTACCTACGACGTAAGAAATATCGGTGTCATCAGCGCCGTCTACATGTTGCCCTTCGGGCGCGGCAAGGCCTTCGCCGATAGCTTTGGAGGATTTGCCAATGCTGCCGTTAGCGGATGGTCAGTGAACAGCATTGTTACCATCCAGTCCGGATTCCCCATTACTCCGCAACTGAGCTACAACCCGTCAAACAACGGCGACACTCGCAATCCGGTAAGGCCGTTCGCGAACCCGGATTTCCATGGTACTGCCATCATCGGCAGCCCGTCTCAGTGGTTCAACCCCAGCGCGTTTCTGCCGCCCCCGCCCAACAGCGGATTTTACGGCAACCTTGGCCGAGACACCCTGACGGGCCCGGGGCTGGGCACCTGGGACTTCTCCACTATCAAAGACACAACCATTCGCGAGCGGCTGACGCTCCAGTTTCGGGCCGAGATATTCAATTTACTCAACCGGGCCAATTTCAACACGCCAAACCTGATCGTGTTCACCCCCTCCGGACTCTCGGGAACAGCAGGCGCAATCTCCAGCACATCCACAACCTCGCGGCAGGTTCAGTTCGCGTTGAAACTTCTCTGGTAATTGGTTGCGCTCTATCATTACCGTCGGTTGATCACATTCCATGACGTCTTCAGTTGTCTCTGTTCACTCTCCTCGCAATCGCAGGAACAACAATCGCCTATTCTCAGGCCGTTCCTCCATGGAGTAAGGGAACAAGCAATCCGGCTGCTCAGAAAGGGTATGAGTTCCATGTTGCCCGGAAGACCTCTGCCTCCGCTGCGTGTTCGCATTTCGACAACGTCCGCGTCAACCTTCTGACACCTACTCCACAACGAGAATGGAACGATCAGAGTTTTGAACGCAATCCCGTAGTCCAGTGCGGTTGCGGTGCGACACTGGTTTTGGCATAGCAAGTGCTCTGACAACGCCTAAACGGTGTGCCGCATGTCAGCCATTCAATCCAAACAATCCTCGGTTTTCCGGAGTTCAGTTCACCCAACCTGGACCGCAATCTTGCCTTGCGCGAAGGTTTGCGGCCGATTGCGCAGCGCCATGCAACATCGGTCTCATCGGTTGCAATATCGCACAAAGAACCGGTAATACGATCACCCTATTCCTGGGAAAGAGGCCCGAACAGATGGATGCGCTTACCCTTCATCGAATTCACTTCGCTTTCACGATCACGTATCACTATCTGTTCCCTCAACTTACCATTGGACTCGCGTTACTCATCGTTGTACTGAAGACGATGGCGCTCCGGACCGATGATGAGCGCTACAACGTTGCCGCACGATTCTGGGCGCGCATCTTCTCCGTCAACTTCCTGATTGGAGTCGTTACCGGCATTCCAATGGAGTTTCAGTTCGGGACGAACTGGTCAGAGTTCGCGCGACGGACCGGCGGCGTCATCGGGCAGCCGTTGGCGATGGAAGGTGTATTTTCTTTTTTCCTGGAGTCCGCATTCCTCGGGCTTTTCCTTTTCGGTGAAAAGCGCCTGTCCAAGTTCGCCCATTGGGGAGCGGCATTGCTGGTCTGTCTCGGTTCCTGGATTTCTGGTTTCTTCATCATTGTTGCGGATGCGTGGATGCAGCACCCGGTGGCCTACCGCCTGCTTCCGAATGGTGTTTATGAAGTCTCCAGCTTTTGGGGGCTCATCATGAATCCATGGGCATGGCTGCAATACGCACACACTATGTCCGGAGCTGTTATTACGGGGGCTTTCGTCATGTCTGCGGTAGGCGCTCTCTATGTGCTGCAGAAACGCGAAGGTGACTACGGGCGTATCTTTTTAAAGCTGGGTGTGACCGCAGGGCTCGTTTCCTGCATTGCACAGATCTTTCCCACCGGGGACCTTCACGGGAAATACGTGGCCAGGCATCAGCCGGTTGCGATTGCCGGAATGGAAGGTCTCTTTCACTCGGAAAAGGGTGCTCCGATTGTTCTCATGGGCCAGCCAGACGTGGAAGGGCAGAGGATCGACAACCCTCTCGCGGTGAACAAGGTGCTGAGCTTTCTCATTTACGGCACCACGGCTGCCGAAGTGAATGGTCTCGATCAGTATCCGCGCGATCAGTGGCCCACTACGCTTCCACTGCTGTTCTACAGCTACCACATCATGGCTGGCCTCGGTACGTATTTTGCGGCACTGATGGTGATTGCGGCGTTTCTTCTTTGGCGAGGGAAACTTTACGAGGCTCGATGGGTGCTTTGGCCCATCCTGCTCAGCTTTCCTCTTCCCTATATCGCAAATACCGCCGGCTGGATGACGGCTGAGATCGGCCGGCAACCCTGGTTGGTGTACGGCCTGCTTCGCACTTCTGAAGGATATTCGAAGCACATTGGCGCAGGTACGAGTCTTTTCAGCCTGCTCGGATTTTTGGGGTTATATACGGTGCTCTCCATTCTGTGGATCGTGCTGGTATATACCACGATTCAGAAAGGCCCTGTGCAATCCGGTCAATCAGTTTCGGGACGTTCGCTTACCACAGCATAGGAAGGCAAAAGATATGGGCACTCTTTGGTTCTGGATCGTTGCCATCATGCTCGCCGCCTACGTTGTACTGGACGGGTTCGACATTGGCGTGGGTATCGTGTTTCCTTTTGTTGCACGCACTGAGCAGGAACGGCAGCACGCACTGCGCGCTATAGGGCCTGTCTGGGACGGCAACGAGGTCTGGCTGCTGGCGGCAGGCGGGACTCTGTTTTTCGCCTTCCCGCTCCTCTACGCGTCCGCCTTCAGCGGCTTCTACATGCCACTAATGATCGTCTTATGGCTGCTCATTCTACGGGGTCTCAGCGTCGAGCTCAGAATGCACGTCAACGAACCGCTGTGGCACAGCTTCTTCGACGGCCTCTTTTTTCTCTCAAGTTCCATGCTCGCGATCTTCTTCGGAGCCGCACTCGCGAACGTCATCCGTGGCGTGCCGCTCGGCCAGGACAACTACTTCTATCTTCCCCTGTGGACCAACTGGCGCACGGGACCCAACCCCGGCATTCTCGACTGGTACACCGTAATCGGCGGTGCCATGGCACTGCTGGCGCTTTCCCTCCACGGCGCTCTGTATCTGTCCCTGAAGACGGAAGGCGATCTGGAGCGCCGCAGCCGCGCCTGGGCTCGGCGCTTGTGGCCGGTGGTGGTTTTGGCAACGGTTGTGGCGGTCCCGGCAACGGTTCTGGCGCGCCCCGATTCATTGCACAATTATCATGCCTATCCTGCCGCTTATATTGCGCCAATTGTGGTGGTGCTTAGTCTCGCGGCGATTTGGATGACACTTCGTAACAGGTCCGAACTCGGAGCGTTTCTCGCTTCCTGCGTTTACCTGGCAGGGATGCTTTGCGGCGCGGCCGCCGGGCTTTTTCCGGTCTTGCTGCCATCGACGGATCCAGGTGGGGAAAGCATCACAGTCGCCAATGCTCTCGCCGGTCCACACTCGATTCGCGTGGGGCTGGCATGGTGGATCTTCGGCACCATGCTAGCGCTCCTTTACTTCGGGATCGCGTATTGGCTCTTCCGGGGAAAGGTGTCGCAGCACGCCGATTCGTACTCGCACTGACAGTGAGAGCGAGTTCGCAAATGACAGTTCATTCAATTCCGGGAGCAACTGTCCCGAGGGTTCGAGTGCCAAGAGCCGCTG